>ERZ791794.1455-NODE-1455-length-11621-cov-3.998444_pt1 | contig 11621 bp, 9 predicted proteins | sample MGYA00510312_ERZ791794 | MGnify/ENA primary metagenome ERZ791794 (study PRJEB30046, sample SAMN00791977) | human gut metagenome | study: EMG produced TPA metagenomics assembly of the A metagenome-wide association study of gut microbiota in type 2... | reverse complement strand
TTCTTTAGTTAATTTAAACTTGTCTAGTTTTAATACATCAAATGTAACTAATATGAATGGTATGTTTTATGATTGCAGTTCTTTAGTTAATTTAAACTTGTCTAGTTTTAATACATCAAATGTAACTAATATGTATAGTATGTTTGCCTTTTGTAAAAATATTAAAACTATATATGTATCTGATTTATGGAATACATCAAATGTTACTAGTTCTTCTTTAATGTTTCATTCTTGTACTTCTTTATCTGGAGCAGTATCCTACGATAATACAAAAACAGATATATCTATGGCTAATTATACTACTGGATATTTAACATATAAAAGTAATAACTAAGAAAGATATGACTAATATCTTTCTTTTAGTATATATTTATGGCTTATATATAATGGGTATGTAGATACATTGTTATTAGACTATAGGCTAATAACAACACTTTAATACCTTAGAATTAAAGCGAATATAATATATTATCTAAATATGTCGAATATCTTTACAAATAAATAAACTATTGCTATAATGTAAGTGTAAAATAAAGGAGAGCCTATGATTACACAAACTATAGATATATCTAATGTAAAAAAGATATTAAAATGTTGTCCACATTACGATGATATAATAAATTCAGAAGTCGACTATGAAGATGAATTATCATTTGATTTAATAGATTGGTATAAAGATTTAATATTCTCTTGTAATGCCGATAACGAAGAAGAAGTAAAAATAATTAGATTAATTGATAGGAGTCTCTATATGTATGTAAATAGTTATAAATATAAAATAGGCTTAAAAAAAATAATAGATATAAAAGATATAGATTTAAATAGTGATAAAAGTATTAAAAATCTAATTAAAAAGATTATTAATTATACCACTAAATATGAAAATAACGAAATATTAAATATTACTAATGGAAGATGGCTATAAAATATTATAGCCATCTTAAATATTTAATAAACAAATTTCATAATAATATGATAAAATAATAAGTAGGTGGTAGTATGTATATAAATGTATTAACTCAAATAGGAGCCAAAGCAGTAGATCAAAATTATATCTATTCAGTACCAAAAGAATTAATAAGTAAAATAAAAGTAGGTATTAGAGTAAAAATAAGTTTTGGTAAAATGATTCTTGAAGGATTTGTTACTAAGATAAATCCAGATATAAATTATGATAAAACCAAAATAAAAGATATACTAGATATAGTAGATGATACTCCAGTATTAAATAAAGAAATGCTTCTTCTAGGTAAAGATATGAGTAATAAACTATTATGTTCATTAGTATCAGCCTATCAAGTAATGCTACCTAAAGCCCTAAAAGCTGAAATAAATACCAATATCAAAATAAAATATAATAAATATCTTAAAAGATTAAAAAGTATTGAAGAAATAGATGAATATATTAAAAATTGTAAATATGAAAGTCAAATAAATATATTATGTAAGTTAAAAGAAGGGGATATTCTAATAACTAAAATGACTAGTAGTATTAATACTATTATTAAATATGGTTTTGCTAAAATAGTCATAGAAGAAGAAAAAAGATATAATTATACAGGTTCACATAACTATAAGAAAGTAGAACTAACTGATAAACAAAAAGAAGTAGCTTCTAGAGTAATAAATTCATTCGGTACTTCAAAAACATTTCTTTTATATGGAGTTACCGGTTCTGGTAAAACTGAAGTATATATGAATATTATAGAGAAGACTATTAATAATGGAAAGAACGCTATTATGTTAGTACCAGAGATAAGTCTAACACCTCAAATAGTAGGTAAATTTATCTCTAGATTTGGTAATATAATATCTGTATTACATTCTAAATTATCTGATACTGAAAGATATGATGAATATAGAAAAATAACCGAAGGTAAATCTAAGATAGTAATAGGTACAAGAAGTGCTATCTTTGTACCATTTAATAATATTGGAGTAATAATAATCGATGAAGAACATACTTCTTCATATAAACAAGAAAATCATCCAAGGTATAATGCCAAAAATATAGCTATTTGGCGTAGTAACTATCATAAATGCCCAGTATTACTAGGTAGTGCTACTCCTAGTCTAGAATCAATGGCAAGAGCAGGTAATAAAGTATATGAACTTCTAACACTAACTACTAGAGTAGGATCTAGTACTCTTCCTAAAGTCCAAATAGTAGATATGAAAGAAGAAGTAAAAAAAGGCAATTTCATATTATCAAGTATTTTAAAAGAGAAGATAAAAGAAAAACTAGCTAAAAATGAACAAGTAATATTACTTCTAAATAGAAGAGGATACTCTTCAGTAATAACCTGCAGGGACTGTGGCTATACTTTGAAATGTCCAAACTGTGATATTACATATACTTATCATAAAAGTAGTAATAACCTAAAATGTCATTACTGTGGTAAATCAGTACCATTAAATAATAAATGCCCTAAATGTGGGGGAGAAAATGTCAAAGACTATGGTCTTGGTACTGAGAAACTAGAAGAAGAATTACATAAATTATATGACGCTAAAATAGTTAGAATGGATGTCGATACCACTAGTAAAAAAGGACAACATGAAAAAATAATTGAAGACTTTGGTAGTCATAAATATGATATCTTAATAGGTACTCAAATGATAGCTAAAGGCTTAGATTTTCCACTGGTAACTCTTGTGGGAGTAGTATCTGCTGACTCATCATTAATGGTACCAGACTTTAGAGCGGGAGAAAATACCTTCCAGTTACTTTCCCAAGTATCTGGTAGAGCGGGCCGTAGTACAAGTCCTGGTGAAGTAATAATCCAAACATATAATAAAGAACATTATAGTATCGAATTATCTTCAAGACACGACTATATAAGTTTCTATAAAGAAGAAATGCAAATACGTAAAATGCTAAAATATTCACCATACTATTATATGACTTTAATTAGTATTACCTCTAAAGATTATAATATAGGTTTTGAAGAATCCGGTAAAATAGGAAACTATTTAAAAAGTAAATTAAATCCCAGTACCATAATATTGGGACCTACTACTGCAAGTATGTTTAAAATAAATAATATATATCATTATCAAATAATATTAAAATATCAAAAGGATAATAACCTATATGATACATTAAAATTTATTGATAGTATGTATAAAAATAATTCCAAGGTAAAAGTAGAGTTTGATTTTGATCCAATAAGGATATAAAAATCTTGCTCTTTTTTTCTTTTTACTATATAATTTAATTATGGTAGGTGATAGAGAATGAAGAAGTTATCAAATAAAGGATTTACTTTAATAGAGTTATTAGCCACAATATTAATAATAGGTTTAGTATTAGGTCTAACAACATATGGTATTATTAGTTCAGTAAAAAGTGCTAAAGATGAAGGCTCAAAATTAACATTAGCTGGTATAAAAGAAGCTGCTAGAACATATTCAAATGAATACACAGATGATACTTGGAAGGCTTCTAATAAACTTAATAATATATATTTTTGTACTACAATACAAGAACTTATTAATAAGGGTCTTTTAGATAAAAATGCTAAAAATGTTGAAGGTAATACAATAGGTTTAAATGATTATATAGCAGTAGTAAAAGATAAAACTACTAAAGTAATAAAAAAAGAATTTGTTTTAACTTTACAAGCCTTCAATGAAGATGAAGAAAAACACGAGGCACATCAATATTGTACTGGTAATATTAAACCAGAAGATATAAAGAAATTGCCTATCATTAACAAAAAAAATACATATACTGATACTATAATTGCAGAATTTACAGATGCCGAATTTAAAACTAAAGATGGTAATGTTAGTAATATTAAAAAGAGAGAATGTCTTTATGACGAAACTACCAGTGGTAATTTTACAAGCAAAGGTACAATCACTAATAAAGAGTGTAAGATTGAAGGATTAGTGCAAAACAAAAACTATTATGTTAAAGTTTGTATGACATCAAAAAATGATTCACGTGCTTGTTCTACTCCAGAAATAGTTAAAACAAAAGAAGTAAAATCTCCAAGTATAAATATAAATACAAATGATAGTATTAAGATAACTTATGATGATACCAATATAATAGATGAAAATGGTAATCAAAATGGTAATCATTATTTTAAATCTGATGTTAATGCTACATCTAATAAAAATGTAAGTACTTGTAACGAAGAGGGAGAAACTTTTTCTTGTAGTAGTGATAGTACTATAAATATTACAGAAGATAAATGGTATAAAGTATATGATGATGAAGTTAAATTATCTTATACAAATAGTGGAGATATTACTATAGCTGCGGTAACTAGAGACAAGAGTGGTAATTATAAATCTACTGATAAAAACTATAGTTTATATAAGATTATATTTAGTAGAGGAACTGCTGATACAATTGGTGGACAAACTAATGATATTAAAAAATTGTGTTTGGTAAATAAGGATGAAACATGTACTATTACTTCTCCAATTATAAAAAAAGCAGGATATAATGTAGTTGGTTGGAACACCGATAGTAATGCTATGACAAGTACTTGGTCACAAAACACTTCAAAAAATATAAATAAGAGTGAAACATATTTTCCAATAGTAAAATTAAAGACGTATACTATAAAATATAATGCTAATGGTGGAAGTGGTGCGCCTAGTAATCAAGTAAAAGAACATAATAAAAACATAACTTTAAGTACTAGTAAACCTATTAGAACAGGATATACGTTTGTTAATTGGAATACTAGTAGTGCTGGTAATGGAACCTCATATTCTGCTGGTGCAACATATTCTGGTAATAGTGATATAACTATGTATGCTCAGTGGCGTAGAAATAGAGTAATAATAAACTTTAGTGTTAATGGTGGTACCTTGATATCTACGGCAGCATATTCAGTAGATGCAAATGGTATAGTTACTCAAAATGGTAGTAATTTACATTCAATGTATTATAATGATACTATTATGTCTACTGGATTACCTAATTATAATAATTCAAGTTATTTAAATATTATGAGAAATGGTTATGAAGGTGTAAGTGGAGCAGAATGGAAATGTTTAAGTGGAAACTGTACTAAGCAAACATATAGTCAAGATACAAATACATATAAAGCTAGTGATTTCTGTGATGCTAGTAAAACTGATTGTACAATAACGCTTGGAGTTAATTGGACTGAAGTTAGTACAAAAACAATGTATATAAATGCTAATATTGGTTTAAATTGCCGTAGTGGTTCAGGAACAAGTTACTCTATAGTTACAGCTTATGCCTGCGGTGTACCAGTTAAAGTAAGAACTAAGCTAGTTAATGATTGGTGGTATGAGGTTGATGATAAATGCTACATGTCAAAAGGTGGAACAGGTTCAGATGGTAACTGGAAAGATTATTTGGTTGATAGTAGAAGTAAATTAACTTGTCCAACCAGTTCTGGCGGTTCTGGAGGCTCAGGCGGTGATTCTGGTGAAGGAAAATTGTTAAATTGTACTTGTAATGAAGATGCTGATTGCGGTGTTGCAGGAGGTAATTTAATTAATTTATATTGTGATACAAATATGAAGAGTGGAAAAACAGAAAAAGAAGGAAAATATATGTGTGCTTGGAAAAATAAATACAAACCAAATGTTACACATTGGTGTTGGACTCGATAAAAAGACAAATATTTAATTATAATAAAAAACTACTTAAAAAAAATTAATAGAAAGTAAGAAAACAAGTAAATATTAAAATACTTGTTTTTTTATACAAATTTTTCTTATTGTTTAAGCAAGCAAGAAATGCATTATATTTCAGTTATAAAATATCTTGCTCTTTTTTACCTTTTACTGTATAATTTAATTATGGTAGGTGATAAAGAATGAAGAAATTATCTAATAAGGGTTTTACTTTAATAGAGTTATTAGCCACAATATTAATAATAGGTTTAGTATTAGGTTTAACAACTTATGGTATTATTAGTTCAGTAGATAAGGCTAAAATTACTAGTACAACAATATCAGTAAGTGGTATAAAAGAAGCTGCTAGAACATATTCAGGTGAATACACTGATGATACTTGGAAGGCTTCTAATAAATCTAATAATATATATTTTTGTACTACAATACAAGAACTTATTAATAAGGGTCTTTTAGATAAAAATGCTAAAAATGTTGAAGGTAATACAATAGGTTTAAATGATTATATAGCAGTAGTAAAAGATAAAACTACTAAAGTAATAAAAAAAGAATTTGTTTTAACACCACAAATTAGTGAGAATGAAACGGATAAAATAGAGGCATTTAATTATTGTACTGGTGGTAAAAAACCAGAAAATATAAAGAAACTCCCTACTATTAAAGGGGAAAAAACATATACTGATACTATAATTGCAGAATTTACTGATGCCGAGTTTAAAACTAAAGATGGTACTAGTAGTAATATAACAGAAAGGAAATGCAGCTATGCTAAGAGTAGAATTGATGGCGGAAATGCAGAATTTATAGAAAATAACAATACTACAATTAATGGTAATAAATGTAAGATTACAGGACTAGAATCAAATACGGGATATGACATAAGAGTATGTATGACATCAAGTAATGATTCAGAGGCATGTACTACAAAAAATATTAAAACACTAGATATAAAAGAACCTACTATAAGCATAAATGGTAATGATAGTATTAAGATAACTTATGATGATACCAATATAATAGATGAAAATGGTAATCAAAATGGTAATCATTATTTTAAATCTGATATTAATGCTACATCTAATAAAAATGTAAAGAAGTGTACATTAAGTACTATAACAAATAATTATGTTTGTGATAAAGAGACCAAGGAAATATCAATTAATTCTTGGTATAAAGTATCAGATAAAGAAGTAATACTTTCTTATACAGAGAATGGGGATTTTGATGTTACTGCTGAAACAAGAGATAAAAGTAATAATTCTAAGTCAAGTACAAAAAGTTTTAGTTCTTATATAACTATATTTAGTAGAGGAACTGCTGATACAATTGGTGGACAAACTAGTGATATTAAAAAGTTATGTTTAGCAGATAGAAATAAAAGTTGTACTATTACTTCTCCAATTATAAAAAAAGCAGGATATAGTGTAGTTGGTTGGAATACTAATAGTAGTGCTACAACAAGCAGTTGGAATGTAAATATTTCAAAATCTATAAATAAGAGTGAAACATATTATCCAATAACTAAATTGTCAACATATACAATAACATATAATAATAATAATGGAAGTGGATGTACATCAAAGACTGTTAATTATAATTCACAAATTGGTACTTTATGTACTCCAAAAAGGAAAGGCTATACTTTTATTGGATGGTATAACCCTGATTACAAAGACAAACCTTTAAATTATTATGCTGATACAAATCCAGATTTATATAATGCTTTTAATTATGATGCAGATAAATTATATAACCATTATTTAACATATGGTGTAAATGAAGGCCGAAGAGTAGCACAATATTTATCATCTGATACATATAACTATACAAAAAATATAACAGTCTATGCTGGCTGGAAGGCAAATAAAATTAAAATTAAATATAATGTTAATGGTGGTCAATTAAATACTAATAATTCTGCTTATAGTACAAGTGGATCATATGTAACATTAAACGGAAGTACAATAATAGAAGCATATAATTATGGTGATATGTTGGGTTCGAATGGTTTATATAATTATAATAATCCTGCATATATAAATATTGTAAGAAGTGGCTATAAAGCAGTTAGTGGTAAAGAATGGTATAATGATGCAAAAAATACATTTAATCAAGCAACTAGATATGATGTCAATGATTTATGTGATGCATCTAATTCAGATTGTGAAGTAACATTATATGTTAATTGGATTAAGGAAGATTCTATTAATGATTATAGATGTTCAGGTAGTGATTACTATTATATTACTACATGTGATTCTGCTTCAAGCGCTGATGCAAGATGTAACTACACATCAAAGAATAAACAAAGTACATCAGGCACTATTCTCAGAAATAATTTAACACAATGTCATAAAGTTACATTTTATGCTGATGGAGGTAAATTTAGTGATGGCACTACAGAATTCTTCTTTATGGCCACCGCAGGAGTAAGGTATACCTTTGATAGTAGTTATTATTTAACGAATATTACTATGCCAAGGATATCAAGAAGCGGCTGCTCACTATATGGTTGGTACTATTATCCAGAAAGTAAAGTCATTAGGCAGTGGTTTGATGTTGATAGTGATGAATACAATATTGAACTTAAGGCTAATTGGTATTGCCCTAGTAGTGGTGGTGGTACTGGTGGTGGTGGTACTGGCGGTTCTCCCGTAAAACCATGTGGCTATTGTACTAAAGATAGTCAATGTAGTGCTAGTAATTCATGTGGTGCTGCATGCGTAAATAACCAGTGTAGAGTATATCAGCAAAAGCCAAATGGTAGTTGTACAGGAACTTATGATGCATGTAATTAGAGGTGAAATATTATGAAAAAAAAGATATTAATTATACTACTATTAGTACTAGTATTTGCAATTATTTTTGTAACTATTATTTATATTACAAATAGAAATAATATAAAAATAGAAGAACTATATGGAACATGGACACTTGAAGAAAATAAAACTATATTAGATGGAAAAGAAACTTCTAATATGGTTCCATGGAGATGTGTTATTGAATTACAAAAAAATAATAATATGAAACTTTGCTACTATAATAGTGATGATAATATCGAGTGTGGCACAGTAAATTATACATATGAAGGCGGTATCTTAAATATTAAAGATAATGATTGGTATTTAAAAGGCAAATATTATGTTACTTTAGAGGATGCCAATATGCTGATATTAAAACAAGAAATTTCAAAAGAGGAACAAACTATCATTTATTATAAAAGAAGCTAAAAAATATGAATTTATTTCATATTTTTTTCTTATTACTAATATATTTAAATAGAAAGAAGAGGAAAGAATATGATTAATAAGAAAAATTTATGGTTTTTAACATTATTTAGTTTAGTATTAGTATTATCTATTTATTATGTAACAATGCCTAATGAAGTATTTGATAAAGATTTATCAAATAAAGAATCAGAAACTACAAGTACAGAAATAAAAGAATCAAGTGTAGTTGCTTCTCTTAAAGTAGAAGATGATACCACAGTTAAAGAAAAAATAAATAGCTTGAAAGAAAAAATTACTGATAAAAGTGTCAGTATCGAAGAAAAAAACAATTATTTTGAAGAATTAAAATTAATAAATAAAAATTCTTCTAAAGAAGAGACAATAGAAACTAAGATAAAAGAAATGTGCAGTTGTGATAATTTTGTTAAAATAGATGGTGATAATGTAAGAGTGGTACTCGATTCAGATGATTCTAATACCTCTAAAGCTAATGAGATAATGCGACTAGTTCAAAAAGAGTTTGACAATAAGATGTATATTTCGGTAAAATTTAATTAAATTAGGTTAAAATACCTCACTTTATTTTAATATAGGAATACAATAATATGAAAAGACATTGACCACCCTATGTACAAGGGAAGTGAGGTATTTATGAGTAAAGGTATATTAACCAAAAGAGAAAAAGAAGTATTTTCGTTACTAGTGGATAATAAAAGTACGAAAGAAATAGCTGATATTTTAAATATTAGTGAGAAAACAGTTAGAAATCATATTTCTAATACTATGCAAAAACTATCTGTAAAAGGAAGAGCACAAGCGGTGGTAGAACTAATTAGGCTTGGTGAAATATCATTATAAGCACAAATTGTGCTTTTTTCTTTTTCTCATGTAATTTATTTACTAATTAACACATATATTTTACTAGGTGATAGGTTTATGTTAAAAAGAATGTCTATTAAAAAAATAATGGTATCTACTGCAGCAGTTTTACTGCTGCTAATAATATATTTAATACCAGATAATAGAAAAGAAATAGAATTAAAAAACAAAGATATTGAATATACTTATAATAATATTACTGACACAATATATTTAATAGATAAAAATGATTATGTAGCAAGAACAAATATTGTTAGTTGTAATTGTAATGATATAGATAAAGCTAAAGATCTATTAGATAGTCTTACTATTGGAGGAAAAAAATCAAATATTATTCCTAATGGCTTCAGGAGTATTATACCACCAGATACTAGTATACTTAATATAGAATTAAAAGATAAAATATTAACAATAGATTTTTCAAAAGAATTTCTTGATGTATCAGAAGTAGAAGAAGAAAAGATGATTGAATCAATAATTTATACTTTAACTAGTATCAAAGGTATAGATAAAATAATAATTAAAGTAGAAGGAAATATATTAACAAATCTTCCACATAGCAAAAAAATAATTCCTTCAGTATTAGATAGAAGTTATGGTATAAATAAAGAATATGAATTAACAACGATTAATAATATTGATTCATATACGGTATATTATGTAAATAAATATAACGATAGTAATTATTATGTACCAGTAACTAAATATATAAATAAAGAGGAAATAGAACCGGTAAAAGTAATAATTAAAGAATTAAGTAGTTCTCCAATATATGAAACAAATTTAATGAGTCATTTAAATGCCGGTGTAGTATTAAATGACTATGAATTAGAAGGTAATAATTTAAAATTAAATTTCAATGAACTATTATTAAGTGATCCAGATAGTAACAAAATACTTGAAGAAGTTATATACACAATAGGACTTTCTATGAATGATATATATAATAATTTAGAAACAGTATCTTTTTATGTTAATAATAATGAGGTATATGCTTTAACATTAAGTGATTTGAAATAAAAAATATTTTCTTTCAATTGACTAATAAACTTCAAAATGATATACTTAAATAGAAAGAGTAGGAGATATCTATGAAGGAAAATAAAAAAATTAAAATAATTGGAACTATTATTGGTATAGTACTATTTGTTATATTGATCGCAGGATTTACTTTTGCTTGGTTTACTTGGGAAAGTAGTAGAATAAATATAAGTGGTAATACAGCTTGTTTCAATATTAATTATACCGAAGGTAATTTAGTTACTGATGATATGCTACTTGTAGATGCTAATAAATTAATATCTAATAATAAGATTACAATAAAAAGAGGAATGGCTGTAACTAATTTAAGTGCTAGCAAAGATCCAAAATGCACAAAAGTAAAAGCCAAATTATCCATTCAATTAAATGCAGATTTAATACCAAGCATATATAATGCTTCGGGTAGTTGTTCTGGAGCACTAAATTATGTAGTAGCAAGTTATGATGCATCCCTATTTTCTGGAGTTGATGCAAGAACGCTAGAAAATATGACTTTTGATATTTTAGCTACAGATACTATTCCAAGTTCTGGTAGTAGAACTGTCTATGAAAAAGCACTTGCTGATGACGGTACAAGACAAGATTATCTAATAATATTTTATATAGATGGAAATAAGGCTAATGATGATATTGATAGTAAAAATATTATTGTTAAAGCTAATGTGACTGCTGTTCAAACTAATTAAAAAAAATACTAGAATAATAAACTCTAGTATTTTTTAATTACTCCAAAATAGGTGAAAAGTAAAATAAAAAAGCCTTATTTTATAAGGCTTTAATATTTAAAGTGGTGTCCTGGTGGAGATTCGAACTCCAGACCGATCGCTTAGAAGGCGATTG
>ERZ791794.1448-NODE-1448-length-11667-cov-4.115484_pt1 | contig 11667 bp, 9 predicted proteins | sample MGYA00510312_ERZ791794 | MGnify/ENA primary metagenome ERZ791794 (study PRJEB30046, sample SAMN00791977) | human gut metagenome | study: EMG produced TPA metagenomics assembly of the A metagenome-wide association study of gut microbiota in type 2... | reverse complement strand
GAACGTACAACGAGTTTTTAGTTATTTATATTGGGAGTTTTGACACGCCCTCCTCAAATTTTAACGAACCATTGCCTTCAGCATTGCAACTAAAAAACAAATCTTGCCACTTGATGTTTGTAGTCATTAAGCCAATATCCCCAATATTTTTTACGAAAAAATTAGAGAAGAGTAATAGCAAATGCTATGTAAGAAACAAGCAGAAGCAACCTTAGTTATTCGGAATAAAGAAATCCTCTGGCGAGAAGTCATCTTTTGTCTGGTTTGCTCTTTTGGGAGTCCATGTCCTAACATGGATTTTCGGACTGCCTTCATCTTGGAAATCCCAAAGCAGGAACACGTATCCGTCGTCGGAGTATTGTCTGCCGTTGTATTGCTGACTGTTCCATTTCTGGCGTAGTCTCACACCGTATATGTTAGGATTTGAGCCATGTCGCATCAGTTCAATGTCCGAAAAGTCAACATTTATGAATTCATTGCCTTTGAACAGACTCCTAAGATTGTTTATATACTGCTGCTTGTTTTGTTTACTGTACATCACTTTCTCATTCACCTTCTGCGAGACACCATCAATGTTGTTTTTACCTAATGTTCTAATAACACGACCAGTAATGATCAGAGCATCATCGCTAAAGATTTCTTGCAGAGCATTGATGTTTTTCTCCACATAGTAGCTTCTGAAGTTCTCCACAAAGTTCAGAATCTCCCTTCTCATTCTAAGATCAACATTTGAGTTGCTACCATGCAGAAGAGCTACATACGAATTGTTGTCGATGGCAGTTCTTACACCCGTGATAACACCTTTCTTATTGAAGCTGATGGTCAACTCCTTATGTATCTCACCCTTGTAAGTATTGTCAATGGGTTTCATCTCCACTGGTATCTGTCTTATCTCATATCCAGTGAAGTCTTTAAGGCAAGGCTGCACATTTTTGTTCCACTCACAACGGAAATGAATATTTGTCCAAAGACTTTTCAAGCCACTCGCAGCCATATCGTCAATGTCAATATTAGTGAGGTTCAACTGGCGATGGTTGGCTTCCGCCTTGTTTATCTCGCTTAGCAAAGACGACACGTTTCTTTCAACATTCACCTTAAGCGATTCGTTGTATATGCCGTCGCTGAATTGGAAAGTCACCTGAGCAGACATCAACGATGAAACCAATACGACATATAGTAAAAGAAAATATCTTTTCATAAAGTTTTGTTTTTTATATGCAGATTATTTTACACGCACACATATAGGTGCACAGTTTTTGAATGATGTCATGCCTTCAGAGTCAACTACCATTCCTGTCTTCACGTCCGTTCTTGCGCCATTTTTCGCTGGTGAGAGAACAGCCACTATTTGGCGGTCTACATTCATCATCACAAGATAACATTCGGTTTGATTGCGCATGGAATTGTATTTGCCCCACGAGTCAATAAGGTTGTTGTCCATAGCCATGTCAAGCAAGTACTGCAATTGGACGAAGGAGCTCACGTCACAAACCTTCTTGATTATGTCTGGCCAGTTAGCCGACCCCAATACGGGTGCTGTATTTGTATTATTGTTGTTAGTATTTGTGTTCACGCTTGTGTTGGGATGGAAAGTCATAGTCTCTTTCTTCTCAACAATGGTTTTAACCACATACACCAACACCATTACAGCATCGCCACGGTTTACGCTCTTTTGTTGCAAATTAGCCATTATCTTGTCCTCGCCAACCTCCTCTATCTCCATTTCCTCACAGTAGTTGACAATATTCTCCTTAAGATAACTGAACGCAATGTTCTTAGCCTCATCAACACTTTCGGCAGTAGCCTCAGCAGTGAAATATTTGCCCGACAGTTTTATTTCGTTTATAGCCTCAATGGAGTGTTGAGCTAAGCACGATAGAGCGCAAGCAACCAGTGCCACAACAAATGTGCATAATCGTCTTAATGTCATTTCTATTTCTTTGTTTTAATGTCGTTGTAGAGGTTCTTTACATTTGTCGTTGGAGTGTAAAGATATGCTCTTGAATTAAGCACAAGCTTGTTTGTGGCAATATCCTTCACATCACATTCCAGGCTAAAGATATGGTCGTAGCCAGTCTCCTTATTATATATAAACATGGCTCCATACAACTTACCATCCCTCATCTCCTCAAAACTGAAATAAGGAATGCAACCTTGACTCTTTACAAACTCCAAAAACTGTCTTACACTGACGGTAGCAGTCTCGTTTTTCTTGTCGCTTGCTATCATCGTCATCGACATCTTGGCTTCGGGAATACTCTCGCAGTTAAGCAACATAGTGTTAGCAATAGTCTGCACAGGATACTTTGGGTCGATCACTGGCACATAGTCCTTCTTTTCGCTAAGCCTATAATATGTAGTGTTGGTGACAGTAGGCAATATATAATTCTTGCCAGGCAGAGTATACAGCGTATCCTCAAGATCTCTAACCGTTCTTAGATTTGCTACGTCAATGTCGCATTCTGCAGGTTGCTGCTTAGGCTTATACGCTTTCAAGTCGCGCATAAAGTTATGCTCAAGTTCCTTGCGTGGCGTACTCAGCAAGAGGTCATATTTTATGGGGATAAGCATATTTACAACTTCCACATCACCTTCCTTCCATACTGCTTGATACACCTTGTTGTCAATTTTGCCTATAGTAAACGAAGCCGAGTCGGTAATGGCGAGCAAATTGCTCCATCCACCCTTAATAAACTTAGCGTCCATATATTTCAGATTGTTTCTTGTCAGTTTAAATGTCTGGCATAGCAGTCCGCTCTCTATGAACTCAAGTACAGCATTGTTGTCTTTCTGGCGGTAGGCATTGCGGAACAGACTTAATCCTATATGCTCCACCATACCATTGTCGGTCTTCTTGATAACAATCTTATACTTGTCCTTTGGGAAGACAGAATAGCCAACTTTAAGAGTGTCCAGACCATCCAGCTTCAGCTCCGCAGCAACCCTTTTCAGTTCTTCCGTCTTGAACGATATGTTTTGTGCCATGCCTTCTGTTGCAACATACAACAGAAGGACAATGGCAGATAAAATGGTTCTCATATATGTTTAGTTTTTTTATTCAAATGTTAAGCCACGCAGCAATGTAGTCCATGCGTTGTCCACTTTTCCGCGCTTGGCAATCTCTTTTGCCATCTCGGCATCTTTCTTCACACCGCCAAGTCCCTGCTGATAGCATGAAGCAAGATTGTCGGCAGCCTCCTTAGAGAGATAACCGTTCAGTAAGGCATCATTATAATAGGCTATCGCCTTCGATATGTCCTTGTTGACTATCTTTCCAATGAAATACAAGTTGCCAAGTTCACATTTCGCAGGTGCATATCCACCCTCAGATGCCTTTTCGTAGTATTCCACCACCTTGTTCTTGTCTGCCTTCACCCCATTGCTTCCATCAAAATAAATCTTTGCGAGCAGATAGTTGGCATAAGGGTCATCAGCCTTTGCGGCCTTCTCGTAATAAGCCATCATCTTCTTCTCGTTGGCTTTTTTCCACGACTTGTCAGAATAGCAGAGTCCGAGGAGTGTAGAAGCTACGGCAATGTTTTTCTTTTCAAGAATAGTAAGTTCCTTCACAGCCGTAGCATAATCGGGTGTCGTCGATTCCATTAGCGACATGGCATGCACAAACGAGTAGAAGTCGGTGTTCTTCCATCCGTTCTTTATTTCCACATTAGGTTCGTTGAGAAGCTTCTGGAAGTTGTCTTTCATTCCCTTTGAGGCTGCATCGGCAAGCCATTGCAGTGCAATGACATAGTTCTGTTTCACGCCCTGTCCGTTCTTATATATTATACCCACATTCCATACTGCCACAGGATTGCTCTTGGCAGCCGCAAGTTTATACAAGCCCATAGCCTTGGCATAGTCCTGCTGAACGCCGTCGCCCTTATACAGCAAGTCGCCGAGCATCAGCATCGCATTAGGCACATTCTTTTTAGCAGCCTTATCGAGAAAAGCTGCAGCCTGAGCCTTGTCCACCTTAGTGCCTTTGCCATTGCATAGATAATCGCCATATTTATATTCCGACACAGCATCGCCTTTGGTAGCCGCCTTTTGGTAGTAAGGCAAAGCCTCGGCATACATCTTAGCCTGGTCATACAAGGTAGCCACTCTTACGGTCGCCTCAAGCGAGTTGTTAGCTGCAGCCATCTTCAAGTATTTCAGTGCAAGTTCATTGTTCTTCTTTACTGTGTTTCCGCATCCGTTGTAGTAGATGTCGGCAAGTAGGTTTATGTCGAAAGCCGACTTGTTCTTTACAACATTCTCTTCGCGTTGTTTCACCAATTCTGCGTTGCCAGCCTTTATCGACTCCTTATAGAGTTTCATAGCCATCACAGAGTCCTGCTTAATGCCACGTCCTAACTGGTAGCAAAGTCCCATGTTAGCTATAGCCTTCACATGTTTCTGCTTGGCAGCCATACTGAACCATTTCAGGGCCACATCATAGTTCTGCTTCACTTTCTTGCCAGAGTAGTAGTAAGTGCCGAGAGTGTTTTGAGCCTCGCTGTTGCCCTTCTTGGCTGCATCAGTCAACTTCCTCACCTCTACAGAGTCAGCATTCACTGCCGCAGGCTTAGCCTGCTTGTTTGGTGTAGCCTTTTTCTGAGCCGTGGCATTATAGGCAGCAAACAAAGCCATTGCCACAGTCAGCATTATATATTTATATCTCATAGTTTTTGTTGGTTTTATTGATTTAACATGCCTTTATTATCCAAGGTCCACAACGTCATCCATAGCATTGTCCACAACAGCATCCGTAGTGTCGTCGCTATCGTTCTGTGCCAAATAGCCATAGTCATCATTGTTAGTGCCAATGATACTTTCGGTGTCGCTCACAGTAAGAGTAGAAGGCACCTCAGCCAACACATTGCCAGTATCGTCGGTTACAACATCATACGAGCCATTTCCGTTTACGTCCACCATATACAGGCTTTCGCCATTGTCACCTACAATCTGTGCAGCTGTCAACACCTCACCGTCAACGGTTTCCACAGTTCCCACCGCTGCAATGTCCATGTTCTCCATGTCGATGTCGGTAGGGTCAACCATTATAACGTCGTCTGTCAGGTTCTGTGCCACGAGGGTAGGGTCAACATCAGGAATATCGTCTACATTGACTTCTGCGTTCACCTCATTAGTAGAAGCCTCATTAGCCGATGGTACATTGGTTTGAGCCGGTTCTTCTACAGTAGCCTGTGGTTGTGGCTCTGTGGTAGATGCTGTTGCAGCAGGTTCTGCTGTTTGTGTTGTTGCACTTGCAGCATTGTCTTGTGCTGCGTTGTGAGTGTTTGTAGCCTGTGTTGTTGCATCGTTGTCATTCGTCTCTTCTGCAATAGGGGCAGTAGGGTTATCCTCTATAGAATCCACAATATCTATGTCTTCCTCACCTCTTATAATATCGGCAGTTACCATAACACCTGCACCAGCCATAGCTGCTCCAGCTAATGCTGCACCTTTCTTTAAGTTCTCTTTTGAGTTTTCGTTGATTTTCAAAGTCTGTGTCTCCATAATCAATGTTTTTATAGGGTTTATATTTCTGTTTTACTTTTATTTCTGATGCAAAGATAGGACTTAATCATATCTCAGCCAAGTCTTTTTCTTCATGTTACTTCAGAGGCTAAGTTTATTTGACGAAACCAAGGGTTTCTCTGACGAAGTCGAAAAATCGGCTTTTTATTGTTTTCCTTGGCTTGTCTATTGTGTAGGTTATGTTTTCTTTATCCTCAGTGTCGTCATCGTCTGTGTTATCTATCTCTACGATATAAGCCGTGTTGTTGTCGTGGCTGTTCCTGCATATAGCCGCCAGTTCTTTTGTTCTCTCTTCAAGAGAATTGTCGGATGTCAGTATCTCAGCCAAGTCGGCGTTGTCGACCATACCATACACTCCATCCGTACATAGCATAAACACATCATGTGGCTTTATGTCGCGTATCAGGGTTATTGTCGGAGTCATATAGCGGTCTTTGTCGTCAGTAACGAACAAACATTTTGTTATGACATTACCTTTAGGATGATTCTTGGCTTCTTCCGGCTTTATCTCTCCACTGTCGAGCAAGTCATTTACGAGCGAATGGTCTTTGGTCTGAAATACCACTCCTTCGCCCTTGCGTATCTGATAGATACGGCTGTCGCCAAGATGTGCCAAGAGCATTCCCTCATTGGTCTTTGCCATAAAAGTAAGTGTTGTAGCCATTGATGCACAAACTGCCCTGTTTTTGTATAATGTCTTGTATGCTTCGTTTGTAAGTCTTACAATGTCTGCTGCTTTTAAATTGCAACAGTCGTTATTAGCAAGATTATGTTCGAACGATTGACAAACAAGACTGCTGGCTATCTCACCATGGTCTCTGCCACCAACACCATCGCATACAACAAAAAAAGAAGTGCGGGCTGTTGGTTCTGTTGGTGAAAGACAGTCTTGTTGAGAAGGGCGTTTGCCAAGCTGAGAGAAGAACTCTACTTTGTTTATAAGAATCTGCATAGTTTTATGCTGTATTAATTTTTTCCGGCTTCGCCGGATTTTTACTCGATGTCCTTAATAAGGGCTTTTCCCGAGGCTCGTCCCTCGCCTCTCCTTTAAGCCCTTATTAAAAACATCTCGTTTTGAAGCTTTGGACATTAATAATAAGAGTGGAAAACTCAAAAAACAAGAAGTCGTTACTCGGAGAGGACTAGGCGGAACCCAATGGCGTTGCTACAGCCACCTGGCGTGCCGTAGTCACGGTACGACGAGCGACAGTACCCGGCAGTGATGCACCCGCCACCCCCACGGATCACGCGGTCAGACCCACTGGCAGCACCAGCAGGATCGGTTTGAGAAAGACCGCTGTATTTGCCATACCAATCTTGACACCACTCACACACATTACCAGTCATATCATAAATGCTTAATTCATTAGCTTGCTTAGAGCCAACAGCATGAGTTTTGTTGCTGCTATTATCTTTATACCAAGCCACATCAGAAAGGTTACTGCTGCCGCTATACTGATACCCTATGCTCTTGTTTCCACCACGAGCTGCATATTCCCATTCGGCTTCAGTGGGGAGACGAAACTTCTTGCCAGTTATACTGTTCAGTTTGCTGATGAATTCCTGACAGTCGTTCCAACTAACACGCTCTACTGGCAAGTTATCACCATTGAACCTCGAAGGATTGTTGCCCATTACGGCTTTCCATAGAGCCTGTGTCACCTCATATTTACCAATGTAATAATCATTGGTAAGAGTTACTTGATGTGCAGGTTTCTCATCATCTTCAGGGTTTTCCATTTCAGGTGTCGCTCCCATAGTAAACGTTCCTGCCTCAACACGAACCATATCGATGCTTATGCCATCCTTAACTGGAATAGAGATATTATCACTATTAGTAACTGGAGTTTGCATCACTGGTTGCTGAGCTACTGTTGGTTGAGCAACAGTACTTTGTTGTATTGCCGTTGCTTCTTTAGACAGAGTTATCTGAAGATTACTTGGAGCTGATGCCTTTAGTTTTACTGTTCCTTCTTCCGACTCATATCCATCACAAGCCACAACAAAAGAGTGTTGACCTACTGGCAATGTCGTTTGAGCCACACCATTCGTGCCCTTCACCATCTTGTTATCCACAAGCACAGTGGCAGATGAAGGAGAGTAGCGTATGGTTAGTCGTTGTTTCTGTGCAACTTGTGTGCCACCCGAAGCAGTAATGATGAGTTCATACGTGCGGTTACTCTCCAACTTCTCCACGCCATAATCGGCAAATGTCACCATAACGGGGGCATAGTTGGTATGCTTCACCTTCAGCTGTCGATTGCCTTGCGGCATATACACCCAATATTCGCCAGTCTTGTTCTCTACATTGCCCATGATACCGCCCTCAAACTGCACTCCTTGCAGTCCGATGCCAACCTTTATTAAGGCACAGTTGCGGTCGTTAAGGTCTTTGCGTGGCTGAGTTTGGGCAGTCAAGTCGCTTCCAGCAAGCTTGAAGGATTTTACCGTCAGCTCTTGGGCAAAGGCTGACGATATTGCTGCAAAGAGCAAGATGAAGGATAAAAGTATATTTCGCATAAAATTTATATTGGTTTTTTCCGGCTTCGCCGGAATTTTACTCGATGTTTTGAGGCTTAGTACATTAATAATAAGAGTGGATAACTCGAAACAAAAAGTCGTTACTCGGAGAGAACCAAGCGGAGCCCAAGGAAGGTGTAGCGGCTGACAGGCGTGCCGCAGTAACGGTACGACGAGCGACAGATCCTGGCAATGCAGCCCCAACTACCTCCACGGCACACGCGGTAGGACCCACTATTAGCACCAGTTGGATTTACTTGTGAGGAACTACTGTATGCTCCTTTCCAATCTTGACACCACTCATCTACGTTGCCACTCATATCATATATACCCAATTCGTTGGGCTGCTTTGTACCAACGGCATGAGTATTGCTTCCACTATTATCCCGAAACCAAGCTACATCTAAGGTATTATTGCTGCCACTATACTGATAACCTCGGCTTTTGTTGCCACCACGGGCAGCATATTCCCATTCGGCTTCCGTGGGAAGACGGAAAATCTTGCCGGTTATACGGTTCAGCTTGCTGATAAATTCTTGGCAGTCGTCCCAACTAACTTGCTCTACTGGCAAGTTGTCACCCTTGAACAATGAAGGATTTTTGCCCATCACGGCTTTCCATAAAGCCTGAGTCACCTCGTATTTGCCAATGTAATAGTCATTGGTCAGAGTTACTTGGTGAGTTGGTTTCTCATCATCATCTGGATTCTTCATCTCCGCTGTCGCTCCCATAGTAAACGTTCCCGCCTCAACACGAACCATATCAATGCTGATGCCATCCTTTACGGGGATGGTTATATTATCACTGTTAGCTATAGGTGTTTGTACTACGGGCTGTTGAGCCATTGTTGGTTGAGCAACAGGGCTTTGTATGGCGGTAGCTTCTTTCGTCAGCGTTATTTGTATATTGCTGGGTGCGGAGGCTTTCAGCTTTACTGTTCCTTCTTCTGACTCATAACCATCACAAGCAACAATATACGAGTGCTGACCTACGGGCAATGTAGTCTGTGCTACGCCATTCGTGCCCTTCACCATTTTGTTGTCTACAAGCACAGTGGCAGATGATGGAGAGTAGCGTATGGTTAGTCGTTGTTTCTGTGCAGCTTGTGTGCTACCCGAAGCTGTAATGATGAGTTCATACGTGCGGTTACTCTCCAACTTCTCCACGCCATAATCGGCAAATGTCACCATAACGGGGGCATAGTTGGTATGCTTCACCTTCAGCTGTCGATTGCCTTGCGGCATATACACCCAATATTCGCCAGTCTTGTTCTCTACATTGCCCATGATACCGCCCTCAAACTGCACTCCTTGCAGTCCGATGCCAACCTTTATTAACGCACAGTTGCGGTCGTTAAGGTCCTTACGTGGCTGAGTCTGGGCAGTGAGGTCGCTTGAAGCAAGCTTGAAGGATTTTACTGTCAGCTCTTGGGCAAGAACTGATGATATTGCAGCAAAGAGCAATACGAAGGATAAAAGTATATTGCGCATAGTGTTTATCTTAATTGTTTATGTACTTATCATTATTCACCATTCAGCACCCATTTCCAAACAGGCACAATCTCAATTTTCAACCCGTCACGCTCCACAAATCCCTCATCCTCGTATGTCACTATTAGTGCTCTTTTTAGAGGATATAAAGAATTTAGAGCTACCAAGGCTTTTATCTCACGCTCCAATGTTGCCTCGTCGCTCATCCTATAACTGGCTTGCACAGCCAACTTCTCATCGGGCACATAGAAATCCACCTCTATATTGCGATTGAAATAATAGATGCCACTGCCATACTTCTTATATAATGTTATGGCACATAGGTTCTCAAGCAACAGAGTGTCGGGGTTGTTGATGAAGAGGTGCAACAGTCCGTTGTCCACAAAATAGTGCTTCTTCACTGTTTCTTTTTCTGTGAACTTAGAGGCATAGTTGTCTAATGATATCAACAAGCATGACTCCTGCAAGTATCTCACATACTCCATAATAGTTGACGGACTACATGGAACACCTGTCGACTTAACCAAATTGCTCAATCTGTTCAACGAGCAGGGTTGCATCACGCTTTCTGCCAAACGACGCACACAAAGACGCAGGGCATCCTCGTTCTTTATCTTATGGCGTACAATGAGGTCGTTGAAGAATATGCGGTTGTACAAGCTGTTGAGCCAGATGCGCTTCTCACGAAAGTTAACCAATTCCGGGAAACCTCCCCATTCAAAGTAAGTTCTGAAATGACGCTGCAACTCATTAGCCTTTCTGCCATACTGCCATCCTCCTGCAATGTTTACACCGACAGCCGTAAGATATTCACTAAAGCTATACGGAAAGACATTCACGCTAAGATACCTGCCTCCCAAAACGGTCTCTATGTCACGGCTCAACATCTTGGCGTTGCTGCCAGTCACATAAACACGATACTTCAAGTTGACAAGACGGCGCGCAAAGTTAGCCCAACCGTCCACATTCTGTATCTCGTCAAAGAAGAATATCGGCTGACCGCTATACATGCTGTGATAAGCCTGAAGTATAAGGTCAAAGTCTGTAGCTGCCATCCCTTGCAGACGCTCATCGTCGAAATTGACATAAACTATGTCCTCCAACAGCTTTCCCTCTGCCAATAATTGCTGCACACGTTGATACAACAAATAGGACTTTCCGGCCTGTCTTACGCCCACAAACACATAGTTGCCATACTCTTCCAAGTCAAGAGGACGCTCCACCAACGGTATGCTTCCTATATATTCTTGATTCTCAGAGATTATCGTTCTAAACAATTCCTTATCCATACTCTGCTTTTTCCTACAAAGATATAATTTTTATTCGCTGCTGCAAAATAAAAAATAACATTTTTATTCGGTGATAGCGAATAAAGCAATTAAATATATCTCGTTTTGAAACTTAGGACATTAATAATAAGAGTGGATAACTCGAAACAAGAAGTCGTTACTCGGAGAGAACCAAGCGGAGCCCTTGGCCGATGGTGCGGGCGCCAGACGAGTTGCCGTTGCGGGACGACGAGTGACATTCCCTGGCATAGTTATCTATGTAACCACCACGGAACACGCGGTAGGGTCCACTATTAGCACCAGTTGGATTTACCTGTGAGGAACTATTGTATAAGCCATGCCAATCTTGACACCACTCCCCTACGTTGCCACTCATATCATATATACCCAATTCGTTGGGCTGCTTTGTACCAACGGCATGAGTATTGCTTCCACTATTATCCCGAAACCAAGCTACATCTAAGGTATTATTGCTGCCACTATACTGATAACCTCGGCTTTTGTTGCCACCACGGGCAGCATATTCCCATTCGGCTTCCGTGGGAAGACGGAACGTTTTGCCGGTTATACGGTTCAGCTTGCTGATAAATTCTTGGCAGTCATTCCAACTAACTTGCTCTACTGGCAAGATGTCACCCTTAAAGCTCGAAGGATTGTTGCCCATCACGGCTTTCCATAAAGCCTGAGTCACCTCGTATTTGCCCATGTAATAGTCGTTGGTCAGAGTTACACGATGGGTTGGTTTCTCATCACCTAACGGATTCTTCATCTCTGGTGTCGCTCCCATGGTGAATGTTCCCGCCTCAACACGAACCATATCAATGCTGATGCCATCCTTTACGGGG
>ERZ791794.1434-NODE-1434-length-11771-cov-10.671133_pt1 | contig 11771 bp, 10 predicted proteins | sample MGYA00510312_ERZ791794 | MGnify/ENA primary metagenome ERZ791794 (study PRJEB30046, sample SAMN00791977) | human gut metagenome | study: EMG produced TPA metagenomics assembly of the A metagenome-wide association study of gut microbiota in type 2... | reverse complement strand
CACCCCACTTGTTAGATAGTATATCATACTGTCTAACAAATGGGGTGCAGTTCATGCGCTCCTGGGGGCTTTGGTCCGAGTAGTGCGGCTCGAACGCACGGTCTCCTGGTCCCAAACTTATTGAGAACACTTTTTTCGCTTGTTTATAGCGGCTTTTAGCTATTTCTTATTTGTTTTACTTACTCTTTGACGCTCTTATTTCCGTTGTTTCCGAGTGTTCCGGAGCCGTATGTGGTAATCTATGTGGTCAAAAACGCTTCCCGCCCGGTTTCCGGTGAACTTTCACCGGTGCCGGATGGGAAGCGTTTCTCATTGCTGTTGGCTGCATTGTAACTCTGAACAGGCAGTTGTGCAAGTTGTTTCTGCGAGAGGTGAGACAGAAGTTGAGTTGCTATAGATAAGAAAAGTGAAGCTAATTTTCGGAGTGATTATAGAAAGCACTTTCAACTACTAACTTATATTCATCATGGATCTTATCTGCAGTAGCTGTAATCATAAATCCAGCTTTGTACCCAAAGCCACAAAAGTTATCTGTCAGGATCCTTAAGCGCTCCTTGTCTGATGAAAGATCGCAGCGCTTGTAGGCTTTCTTCATTTCAATACAAAAAAGATTATCAAACCCTCTCTGCTCGTCATAGCCCCGCTTATGTACAATTAAATCTACAACAATATTATGACCGTTTAACACTTTAGCGGCGTGCTCATTCCCGCGGTTTCCACGGTTATATTCTACATCTACTACATACTCGCAAAATTCAGATTCTGCAATAGCATGTTCGAGATATGAAGCAAACTTAGCGCAAATACACCGTTCGCTTAAATCTCTGGATATCAAATACTGCTCATTTTGATTAAAACTTTGAAGGGCGGAGTTTAAGCATGCTGTGACTCTGTTTTGTGTTTCTGTCATTGCTAATTACCTCCAGTATCATAGGTGCTATAAGATTTTGTTTTGCTAAGTGACCGGTGATTAGACGAGATATACCCATGAAGTTATGCGGCGCAGAATTTGCATCGCTATAGACAAAGAATACCATCACGCATTTGCCTTCTGGAGATAAAACTCACTCTCCGCAACTCGTGTCACAAAATCATATTCCAGTCGTGTTGCCTTTGAGGGCGAAATATTATAGCGCTTAAACACCGAACGAAAATATGCGAAGAACGCTCTGTCCTCCTCTGTCATCGGGGCAACCCAGCCGTTCTCGGAACCATGGGATTCGATTTTCTCCAACTCTGCCATACGCTCTTTATCCATGCCGGTTGCTCCTTTCGGTGAACTTTCGCATACCCCAGCGGGAATCGTTTTGGACTGCTTAAATTGTAACTCTAATGGTAGGGGTGTGCAAGTGGTTTTCTGGGAGGATAGCAACGCGAAATGTGTGATGTCACAGACAAGGAACACCAGTAACAGCCATTGCATTCCCGTAATTCGGGCGATATTTTAAGGGAATGCGCACCGAAATAAGGGAAAGCATCTGCGCCCTGCGAGGAAAACACCGTTGACTTTTGTCGTAATTTTATCATGAATGTTTTTCAATTGGCACTCAAAGCAGGTTGACTTTCGTCGTAATAATAAGTATAATATTATAGGATTATCGTAGCCGAGGTGAGAGCATGGATTACATGAAGGAACTCTCCGCCATTGCCAAAGCGCATGGCGGAATCATCGAAACAAAAATAGCGGCGCAGATAGGCATCTCAAAAGCGATGCTTTGCAAACTGTGCAAAGAAAACAAAATCCATCGTATCGTGAAGGGACAATACATTTTTCCTGATGATATGCAGGATGAACTGCTGGCCATCAGCAACCGTTCCGACAGGATCATTTTTTCTCACGAAACCGCTCTTTACCTTCACGGTATTTCTGACCGTACACCATTTGAACATACGGTTACGGCGCCGTCCGGCTGCATTCCGTCCGCGGCAATCAAGTCGGAATGTAAGGTGTATTATATCAAGCCTGAATTGTTTGTACTCGGTAAAACAATGCTGAAAACACCTGCCGGGAACAAGGTCCCTGCGTATGATCTGGAGCGCACCATCTGCGATGTCATTCGCAGCCGCAACAAGCTTGGGACAGAAACATTCAACGCCGCATTGAAACTGTATGCGGTAAACCCTAAAAAAGATCTGAACAAGCTGAGCGATTATGCAAAGAAAATGCGGGTGGCCAATGTCCTGCGCCAGTATTTGGAGGTGCTTCTATGAGTAATGCAATGAGCTTGAAAGCGAAAATCCGAAACATTGCAAAAAAGAAGAATATTCCTGCACAGGTCATTTTGCAGAACTATATGTTCGAGCGCCTGTTGGTGCGCCTGTCTGTCTCTGATTACAGGGAAAAGTTCGTGTTGAAGGGCGGTATGCTGGTGGCTGCCATCGTCGGGCTGGATAATCGCGCTACAATGGATCTGGATACCACTCTGAAAAACCTGCCTCTCACACCGGATGCCATCCACAGCGCACTGGAGCAGATCTGCGCAATTCGCTTTGACGATGGTGTCTCTTTTGAGATCGGAACCATTTCACCCATCCGCGAAGATGACATATACGGCGGATACCGGGTTATGTTGAACGCATGGTTTGACACAATTGTTACTCCGCTGAGTATCGATGTGTCCACTGGCGATGCCATCACGCCTCATGCAGTACAGTACAACTTCTCTGAGATTTTCGATGACGAAAAAACCTACGAGCTGTGGGCATATAACATCGAAACTGTCATGGCGGAAAAAGTGGAGACCATCTTGCGGCGCAGCGTGTTCAACACCCGTCCCAGAGACTTTTATGATGCCTATATATTGGCTACAACGCAGAAATTTGATCAAGCAGTATTTGAAAATGCACTACAGGCAACAGCCAATCACCGTGATACGGCTCGACAGATCGAGGATGTTCCCGGCATTCTTCGGAATATCGAAGAAAGCCCAGAGCTCAAGACAATGTGGGAAAGGTACCGCAAACAATTCACCTATGCAGCGGGTATTGAATACGAGCAGATTATAAATGTGCTGAAAACGCTGCTGGGAATAAATGCGATTGCCAAGAGAGAAGCACCTGTTACAGATAAATGATTCAAATCTGACGGTAGATGTAGGAATGTGGAGATCTAAGGCTGAGTCCCGTTTTTCGTACAGTTTATAGAAATTAGAGGTAGTCTTGTGCCTCGATGGGGTGATGAAATGCTGATTATAGATAACATAAACAAAACAGTTAAAGAAGACTTGCAAGCAGGTATTCAAAAGGGCAGCAAGATGTCTGTCGCGGCGGCCTGCTTTTCAATCTATGCGTATCAGGAACTCAAAAAGCAACTGGAAGGCATAGAGGAACTGCGTTTCATTTTCACCTCTCCGACCTTTATCACTGAGAAAGCCTCCAAAGCGCAACGGGAGTTCTATATCCCTCGCATTTCCAGAGAGCGCAGTCTGTATGGTACGGAGTTTGAAGTAAAACTCCGTAATGAACTGACGCAGAAAGCGATTGCGAAAGAGTGTGCAGACTGGATTCGGCACAAGGTGGTTTTCAAATCGAACGTCACCCAGGAGCAGATGATGGGTTTTATGACGGTTGATGAAAGCACCTATATGCCTATTAACGGGTTTACCACAGTCGATCTCGGCTGTGAGCGCGGCAACAACGCCTATTATCCGGTGCAGAAGACAGAGAGTTTTGAAAACGCCAACTACTTCCTCAAGCTCTTCGAACAGCTCTGGAATGACAAGAAGAAGTTACAGGAAGTCACTGACGTCGTAATCGAGAATATTTCCGCTGCATATCGTGAGAACGCCCCTGAATACATCTACTTTGTTGCGCTCTATAACATTTTCAAGGAGTTTCTTGATGACATTTCCGAAGACGAATTGCCGAATGAGGCAACAGGTTTCAAGGAAAGCAAAATCTGGGGAATGCTTTATAACTTCCAGCGCGATGCAGTTCTTGCCATCATCAGTAAACTTGAGAAATTTAACGGCTGCATTCTGGCAGATAGCGTAGGTCTTGGTAAAACCTTCACTGCGCTTGCCGTCATCAAGTATTACGAGAACCGCAACAAATCTGTGCTTGTTCTCTGCCCGAAAAAGCTCTCTGAGAACTGGAATACATACAAGGGCAACTATGTCAACAATCCCATTGCCACAGACCGCCTGCGCTATGATGTGCTCTATCATACGGACCTTTCCCGTGAGCATGGACAGTCGAATGGCATTGATCTTGACCGTCTAAATTGGGGCAACTATGACCTTGTTGTCATTGATGAGAGCCACAACTTCCGCAATGGCGGGGAGGTGTCCGGCGAGGACGCAAAGGAAAACCGTTATCTGAAACTGCTCAATAAAGTCGTTCGCGCTGGTGTGAAAACAAAGGTACTGATGCTCTCGGCAACACCGGTCAACAACAAGTTTATCGACCTTAAAAATCAGCTTGCACTCGCCTATGAAGGTGATGCTTCGCAGATGAACAAAAAGCTCGACACGACCAAAAGTATTGATGAAATTTTCCGTCAGGCGCAGAAAGCTTTCAACGCATGGAGCAAGCTCCCTGCTGACGAACGAACGACGGACGAGCTTTTACGGACACTTGATTTTGATTTCTTTGAACTGCTGGACAGTGTGACGATTGCACGATCAAGAAAGCACATTGAAAAATATTACAACACTTCTGACATCGGCAAATTTCCGGAGCGCCTGCCGCCGATTTCTCTGCGTCCCTGTCTGACCGATCTGAACAATGCAATCAACTATAATGATATTTATAATCTGCTCATGTCACTGAGCCTGACGATCTACACGCCGTCGAATTATATTATGCCGTCGAAACTGGTAAGGTACATCGACATGACGCACCACAAGGGAAACAGCTTGACTCAGCAGGGCCGTGAAGAAGGTATTCGCCGTCTCATGAGTATCAATCTTCTCAAGCGTCTGGAAAGCTCAGTTGCCTCTTTCCGGCTGACGATTGACCGCATCAAAAAGCTGATTGAAGATACCATTGAAACGATCAAAAGCTATCAGTCCGGGGGTTGCGTCCTGAATCTAACTGAGATTTCCGACGCAGAAGATTTTGATTACGATGACCAGAACACCGACTTCTTCTCCGTCGGCAAGAAAGTCAAAATTGATCTTGCTGATATGGATTATGTTTCATGGATGCTCGAACTGGAAAAGGACGCGGAGAATCTGGAACTCCTGTCCCTCATGATTGCCGACATCACGCCGGAGCATGACACAAAGCTGCAAACGCTGTTTGACTTGATCCGCAAGAAAATTGAGCAGCCAATCAATCCCGGTAATAAGAAGATCATTATCTTCACTGCATTCTCTGATACCGCCGATTACCTCTTTGCAAACGTCAGTAAATTCGCAAAAGAGAATTTCGGGCTGGAAACGGCAGAGATCACCGGCACAGTTGACGGTAAGACTACCATTCCAAAGCTCCGGGCAGACCTCAACACGGTTCTAACCTGTTTCTCACCCGTTTCCAAAGGAAAGTCGGTACTCCTGCCCGGAAGTACCGATGAGCTTGATATTCTGATTGCAACCGACTGTATTTCCGAAGGTCAGAACTTGCAGGACTGCGACTACCTCATCAACTATGACATTCATTGGAACCCTGTGCGCATTATCCAGCGGTTCGGACGAATTGACCGTATCGGAAGCAGAAACGACCATATCCAGCTCGTAAACTTCTGGCCGGATATGGACCTCGACGAGTACATCAACCTGAAAAGCCGCGTGGAAACCCGCATGAAGATTTCGGTCATGACCTCCACCGGTGACGATGACCTGATCAATGCCGAGGAAAAAGGCGACCTTGAATATCGTCGTGCGCAGCTCAAGCGGCTGCAAGAAGAAGTTGTGGACATTGAGGATATGACGAGCGGTATTTCTATCATGGATTTGGGACTCAACGAGTTCCGGCTTGATCTGCTCGAATACATGAAACGGCATGAGGACATTGAAACCGCGCCGAAGGGACTGCACACCGTTGTTGCGCAGACAGAAGATTCTCCTGCCGGTGTGATTTTCGTCCTTCGGAACATCAACAACAGTGTAAACATTGATAATCGAAACCGTATTCACCCCTTCTACATGGTCTACATCAGTGAAGAAGGTGAAATCGCCTGCGATTATCTCAATCCGAAGAGATTGCTCGACACCATGCGTCTGCTCTGCCGTGGCAAGGGTGAGCCTTGTGCAGAGCTTTGCAAACGATTCAATGACGAAACAGACGACGGACGCAAAATGGGTGAAATCTCTGAGCTGCTGAGCGAGGCGATTAATTCCATTATTGACGCGAAAGAAGAAAATGATATTGACAGCCTGTTCAAAAGCGGCGGAACAACTGCGCTGCTCAGTGCGGTTTCGGGACTCGATGATTTTGAGCTGATTTGCTTCTTGGTTGTGAAATAGCAATCTATCATTGAAAAAGATAGACTTAATTTCGGAAGATGCTCTGGGAGGATTACAACATGTCTAAATTGAATGTTGATCAGAAAACGATAAAAGATTTATTTCAGGATAAAAAAGCTGACTTTCTGATTCCGGACTATCAGCGCCCTTATGCGTGGGGAGAAACAGAATGCCAAACTCTATGGGATGATATTTTTTCATTCGCAATTCCTGACGAGGGCCGGGTAGAATTTGACAGCAATAGCGAATACTTCCTTGGCCCAATTGTTACCTTCAGAAATACAAATTTCAAAATGGAAGTCATTGACGGACAGCAACGGCTTACCACACTAATGCTCCTTCTAAGGGCCTTTTATACGAAGTTTGGTCATATGCAGGACAAGGCTTCCGTCGCAACTAAGCAAAATATCGAAAAATGCATATGGAAAACGGATGAGTTTGGCGAGCCGGATATGGCAACGCTAAAGATAGATTCTGAGGTGGCAACAGACAAAGATAAGAATGAATTTCTTGATATTCTTCGGACAGGTACGGTGAAACCTGAACAAAAAAGTCATTATGCAAATAATTTCAAGTTTTTCCAAGGCTGCATTGATTCCTTCTTGGCAAAATATCCAACATACTTCGCTTATCTCCCAACCAGAATTATGAATAACTGTATTTTGCTGCCAATTGAGGCTGAATCGCAAGATACCGCACTGCGTATTTTTTCAACCTTAAATGATCGCGGTATGCCACTTTCTGATTCTGACATTTTTAAGGCGCAGTTTTATAAATTCTATACCGGCAAGGGGAAAAAAGATGCCTTTATTAAGCGATGGAAGGAACTTGAGGAACTTACCGAAAAGATATTCCATCCGATAAATGGTACGCCAATGGATGAGTTGTTTACCCGCTATATGTACTTTGTTCGTGCCAAAATGGGAATCAAGTCGTCTACAACGGAAGCGTTGCGCAAGTTTTATGAGAAAGACAATTATGCGCTTTTAAAGAAAGACAGTACATTCAACGATATGATTATCCTTGCTCACTTCTGGGAGGATGTTTCCAACCAGGATAGGGATCGGTTCTCCCCGCGGATTTTGCACAGATTATTTGTGCTAAACTATGCGCCAAATGGTATGTGGACGTATTTTGTATCCGTTTATTTTATGAAAAACAAAGATGCCAATGGCATGCTTGACGACGACGCATTTTACCAGTTTCTCAATAGAATTACAGGATTTATCTGGACTTATGCGGTTACTAATCCCGGAGTAAACGCACTTCGTACTCCTGTGTATGCTGAAATGGTCAATATCGTCAATAATCGGCCAGTAGCTTTTGACGGTTTCAAATTTGAACCGGCAACCGTAAAAAGCATGTTTGCAAACTTCACATTTAGCAATACTCGTCCAATCACAAAGTCTATGCTTGCATGGTGGGCTTTCCAAGATGATCTACAGGAATTGATTTCTCTGGAAACAGTTTTGGAAATTGAACACATATATGCTCGCAATCGCTTTGACAAAGACAAATCGCTGTCAGATGTAAAGAATTTGGAGGCGATCGGTAATAAGGCTCTCCTTGAAAAACGAATCAACATTCGTGCTGCCGATTATCGGTTTTCTGATAAGATTAAATACTATCAAGGATTTACGAATAGTCGAAACCAGAAAAAAGAAGGCACAAAGAATCATGAGCTGATTAATCTGGCCACAGCGGCGGATTTTACAGAGGATGATATCCGCAATCGCACGAGTCAGATTATGACTGCATTTTTGACTTTCCTATCAGAAAACAGCCTTACGAAATAGGTAAATAGGAATTACTGGGGGAAAGAGGACTTGAGTATGCTTGGATTTCCTGCATCTACGGAGTTTGGCAAAAGAATACCGAAGCAGAAGCTCTATGAGAATCTTGACGTTTCTCCCGCCCTGCGCCGTGTATTTGTCGATCAGATCCGGCTGGTGTACTGGAGAAACAAGCTGGCAGCATCTACGCTGAATATCGCTGCGGGCGAAGCAGTGACCGAGATTGAGGTGTTCGAGGTGCGGCTGAATGATCCGCAGCTTGACGAAGCGGTGCTGAAACAAATCGACAAGGAAATCCCGTACCACATTCTCTTTATTCTGACCTGTGACGGCAAGATTCAGGCGTGGATCGGCTACAAAGAGGCTGCTGCATCCGGCAGCAACGCCTTCAAGGTGGGACGCTATTATCACACCGACTGGATGCCGGAGGATGAGCTGCATCTCAGCATCGACGGTCTGAATATGGATGCCGTCTATGAAAGCCTCGTTCGCCAGATCGCCGGGGACACGCTGCAAACGGATACCGGCGAGAGTCTGAAAGAGTCTGTCGAGCGGGAAGAAAAGAAGAAGCAGCTCGAAAAGCAGATTTCTACGCTGGAAAACAAGATGAAGAAAGAGAAGCAGCTTAACCGGCGGATGGAAATGAATGCGGAGTTGAAAAAGCTGAGAAAGGAGTACGCAAGCACATGACATTTGGAGAGAGAAACGGTTTTAAGGCGCATAAAGAACAACAGATAGCAGACATTGATATGAGTTTACGCAACAGACTGTATAATTGGATGGTAGAAATATTTCAATATCTTCCAGATAGCTCCTCGATTTTAGCATACATTGTTGACAAACTCGGAGAAGCAAATGTGAGCGCCGAAAGAAATACACGGATTGTTGCGGCAAGGTTTTATCATCAAATACCTCAAAGCGAATGGTATGACCCATACACCATTATTGAGCTGTTTTTGGAGTTTCAACGTGGACGGTTCGGATGCAGAAATTGCACAATCAGCCCATGCCCTAACGACTGCTGCCGCGATTCAAATTTCTTTCCGCTTTTTACAGAAAAGACAAATTCGATTCTTGAAGAAGAGAATTCGGGGTATCGACTGATGGATGATTTGTTCGTTCCGATTACCAATACGGCAGAACTCGAATCCGTTCAAGAAGCAAGCAGGATTAGTTTTGAATCTGTCAGAAAACATATAAACAAGGCAATTAGAAGTCTTTCAGATAAAGCAAGCCCAGACTATGAAAATTCAATAAAAGATGCCATCAGTGCAGTAGAAGCGATGTGCTGTATCATTACAAATTCGACTGGTGGAAACGCAACATTAGGAAACGCTATAAAAAAGCTCGATGATGTAGGAGTGACAATTCATGGCGCGATGAAAGGTGCTTTTGAGAAGTTGTATGGTTATACGTCAGATGCTGGTGGAATCCGACACGGGAGTATTGATTTTACAGATGCCTCTATTGAAGACGCGCAGTATATGCTTGTGACTTGCTCTGCTTTTGTGAACTATCTGAATTCAAAATACGAGAAGGCAAGATTGGAGAACAACCAAAATGGACAAGATGAAATTTGAATCGCCGGATATGACGGCGCAGAACATAGACCGCATTGCTGCCATGTTTCCGAACTGCATCACGGAGATGCTGGACGAGGAACACAGCACGCCGGAGAAGAAGGTGTACAAGCGGGCGGTCAATTTTGAGCTGCTGAAACAGATGCTCTCGCCGGACGTGGTGGACGGCGACGAGGCATACGAGTTCACATGGGTGGGCAAGAAGGCAGCAATCGTGGAAGCCAATAAGCCGATTCGGAAGACGCTGCGCCCCTGCATGGCGGAAAGCAAGGACTGGGACACCACCGAAAACCTCTACATCGAGGGCGACAATCTGGAAGTCCTCAAGCTTTTGCAGGAGAGCTATCTCGGCAAGGTCAAGATGATCTATATCGACCCGCCGTACAACACCGGCAACGACTTCATCTACGCCGACGATTTCATGCGCTCGCAGGAAGAAGAAAACGCACAGATGGGAATGTACGACGAGGACGAAAACCGCCTGTTCAAAAATACCGACACCAACGGACGCTTTCATTCCGACTGGTGCAGCATGATTTATTCGCGGCTGATGCTGGCAAGAAATCTGCTGACGGATGATGGTGCAATTGCCATTTCAATTGATGATAATGAAATTGATAATTTAGGGGAAATATGTGATGAGGTATTTGGTAGTCAAAACTTTGTGTCAAAAATAATCGTTCAGAATAATCCAAGAGGGCGCCAATCTGACAGTTTTGTCGCAACCGTACACGAATATTTGCTGTGCTACGCTAAAGACTCTACAAAATGTCTGGTAAATGGTACGCCCTTAACAGAAGATCAAATAGCTGAATACTGTTATTCTGATGGAAACGGTGCGTATCGCTTATTAGGACTTCGTCAACGAGGCGTAGCTTCTCTTCGAGAAGATAGACCTGATATGTTTTTCCCCATATATGTCGATCCTACAACACAGGAAGTGTCCCTTGATTTTCATGACGGCTGGCTAACTGTTGTGCCTAAAAAGTCTGATGGCAGAGATGGGCGATGGATGTGGGGAAAGCAAAAGTGCATAGCAGATAAATCTCGGTTAGTAGCACGGATGATTGAGCGTAGAAGTGAGTATGATATTTTCGTCAAGGACTACCTTGTTCGTGAAAACGGGCAGAGGACAAGAAAGTATAAAACAATTTGGGATGATAAGTGCATTAACAATCAAGTTGGAACGCAGGAAGTAAAAAAGCTACTTGATGGCGAATATATGTCATTTCCTAAATCCTGTGCGTATATTCAAATGATATGCCAAATGCTATCCTCCAGCTCAGGAATAGTTCTCGATTTTTTCTCCGGCTCTGCTACCACCGCCCACGCCGTTATGCAGCTCAACGCCGAGGACGGCGGACACCGAAAGTTCATCATGGTGCAGCTTCCCGAAAAGTGCGATGAAACAAGCGAAGCCTATAAAGCAGGCTACAAAACCATCTGCGAAATCGGCAAAGAGCGCATCCGCCGCGCCGGGGATAAGATCAAGTCTGAAAGCCCATTGACCACACAAGACCTCGACATCGGTTTCCGCGTCCTCAAGCTGGACGATACCAACATGAAGGACGTTTACTATGCGCCGGATGACTACGATCAGGGGATGATCGCGGCACTGGAATCCAACATCAAGGATGACCGCACCGACCTCGACCTGCTGTTCGGCTGTCTGATCGACTGGGGTCTGCCCCTGTCCCTGCCGTACAAGTCCGAGCAGTTGGGTGGCTGCACTGTCCACACCTACAATGACGGCGATTTGATTGCCTGTTTTGACGCAAATATCCCCGAAAGCGTGGTCAAGGAGATTGCACAGCGCCGCCCGCTCCGTGCCGTCTTCCGCGATTCCGGTTTTGCGTCCAGCCCGGAGAAGATCAACGTATTCGAGATTTTCAAGCTCTATATGCCAGAGGATGCGGGCGATATTTCCAAGCGCGTGAGGGTTTTGTAAAATATGGTTATGAATCAGGAGAATAGATGAGATGCTAAGCAGA
>ERZ791794.1429-NODE-1429-length-11822-cov-5.456786_pt1 | contig 11822 bp, 10 predicted proteins | sample MGYA00510312_ERZ791794 | MGnify/ENA primary metagenome ERZ791794 (study PRJEB30046, sample SAMN00791977) | human gut metagenome | study: EMG produced TPA metagenomics assembly of the A metagenome-wide association study of gut microbiota in type 2... | reverse complement strand
CCGCAGCATACGCCGCAGCTCGGCAAAGCTGGCGGGCGCGAGCACCGTCATGCCCGGTATCTGGCTCAGGTAGTCCAGGCAGCCGTGGTGTGTCTCGCCGTCTGCGCCCACGATGCCGCAGCGGTCCACCGCCAGCACCACATGGAGCTTCTCAAGCGCCATATCCTGCACCAGCATATCGTAACCCCGCTGCAAGAAGCTGTCATACACGGCAAACACCGGTATCAGCCCCTGCTTGGCCATACCGCCGGCCATAGCCACACCGTGGCCCTCCGCGATACCCACGTCAAAAAAACGCCGCGGGAACTCCCGTGCAAAGTCTGTCAGACCTGTGCCGTCGGCCATGGCGGCGGTAATGGCGCACACGCGCCTGTCCTCCCGCGCCAGCTGCCGCAGTGTCTCGCCGAACACATGGGAGAACGTTTCTTTACCTGCCTGCCGCACCTTTCCGGTAGCCGGATCAAAGGGCCCTACGCCGTGGAACTTCTCCGGCTCCCGCAGTGCATAGTCGTATCCGCTGCCCTTCACGGTGTGGACGTGTACCAGCACCGGGCGCCCGGCCTCTTTGGCCGCCTGCAATACCGCTGTCAGCCGCTGTACGTCGTGGCCGCCCACCGGTCCCATGTACGCAAAGCCCATATCCTCGAACACGGTGCTTACCGGCGGCAGCAGCGTCTTTTTCAGCGCTGTTTTTACCTCGTGGCTCCACTCATACAGTGTTCGGCCCGCCGGCAGCTTCTCCAGTGCCTTGCGGTAACGCTTCTTGAATTCGTAATACTCCGGGTCCGTCCGCATCTTCGACAGCTGCTTGGACAGCCCGCCTACATTCCGGTCGATGGACATCCCGTTATCATTCAGAATGACCACCAGCGGTTCGCCGCTGCCGCCGGCGTCGTTGAGCCCCTCAAAGCTCAGCCCGCCGCCCAGCGCACCGTCGCCGATAACGGCCACCACATGGTAGTCCTGTCCCAGCAGCGTCCGCGCCCGTGCCATGCCCAGCGCTACCGACACCGAATCCGACGCGTGCCCCGCCATAAAGGCGTCGTGCACACTCTCATAGGGCTTGGGAAAGCCTGACAGTCCACCGAACTGCCGCAGCGTATCGAACAACTCCCGTCGGCCGGTCAGTGCCTTGTGTACGTAGCATTGGTGCCCCACATCCAGCACCAGCCGGTCCGTGGCTGTGTCGAACACCCTGTGGATCGCCACCGTCAGCTCTACCACGCCCAGGTTGGATGCCAGGTGCCCGCCGGTGCGGGATACCTGCTCCACCAGAAAGCTCCGCAGCTCCCGGCACAGCGTGGCCGTCTGCTCCTCGGACAGACATTTCACGTCTGCCGGGCTGTTGATCGTCTCTAAAATCAAATCTGTCTCCGTCCTTTATCACACAGGTATCATACGGGTATTATACAGGTAGGCATAAACGCCTATACTCCTAATCTTAATTGGCACATTATTGTATCACATTTGTACCTGATTTACAACTGTATTTCCAACTGTTTATGCAAAGCATCCTGTATAAACAGCCGCCCTTGTCCAGCTGTCATCAGGCATTGCTCGATACCCCAAGTTGGTACGCCAAAAATGTATCAGGTGCTCCGCGATACGATCTAAGGCGAAGGCAGGTATCGGCTTCGTCCTTGGGCAGACGGAGCAGAACGCGGGGCACGTCTATCTCCGCTCCTGTATCGCCCTGTAAAATGAAAACGTTGTGCCTGTCAGCCTTGGCTGACAGGCACTTTTTTCGTCCCGCATACATAGGATATACCTGTAACGAACCCTATAAGGAGGTCATTCCATGAATGAACAGGATATTGTCAACAAGCTGAAAAGCGACCCCCGTGCATTGAAGTCTGTCATGCAGTCACAGGACGGCCAAGCACTGCTGAATATGCTCTCCGGCGGCAACAGCGCCGCACTGGGTCAGGCAGCGCGCCAGGCTGCCTCCGGTGACACGGCAGCTTTGAGCGCCATGCTCTCTCGTGTACTGTCCAGTCCGCAGGGCGCGGAGCTGGTACAGCGGCTGGAAAACAAGCTTCAACAGTAACGGAAAGGAGGACACAGCGTGGACGACGTCAACAAAAAACTCAACGCGCTGCTGTCCGACCCCGGCAGCATGGCGCAGATCATGCAGTTGGCGCAGCAGCTCTCCGGATCCATGGGTGGCGAGAACACACCGCCATCTCCTCCGTCACCTCCTCAGGCGGTCCCACCACCTGCGCCACTGCCGGCCATTGATCCCCAGGTCATCGCCAAATACCTGCCCCTGCTGCAGGAGCTGACCCGCGACACCAGCCAAACCACCCAACTTCTCTACGCGCTGCGTCCTTTCCTGAAGGACGATAAACAGGACAAGGTTGCCCGCGCCGCCAGGCTGGCGCGGCTCATCACCATTGGCAAGCGATTTCTTTCGGAAGGGGGCGGTCTGCCTGTATAACCGCTACATTCGCGGCGATGATGGCGTCTATACACGTGTCCCCATGGACGAAGCGCCGCCGCGCCCCAATCCGCCGCCGAAGGGTCCTCCGCCACCCCCGCCGGAGAGCCGTGCACCGGAGCGCGGCTTCTTCAACGACCTGTTGGAAAAGCTGCACCTCGGTGATCTGGACGCCGGCGATCTGCTGCTGTTGTTCCTGCTGTTCTATCTCTCCAGGCAGAAAGCGGATGAAGAGCTGCTCATCGCCATAGGATTGCTGCTGATATTGTGACTTCCAGTATTTACATTTGCAAAATGGTTACAAAACGGTTACAATTTACCCAGTCTTGCAAGGCAAATACCACAAGGAGGTACAGCAACTATGTTCTGCAATTTCGACTGCGCTTCCCTGCTGAAGCTGCTGTGCGGCTTTTTCGGCAAGTGCTGACGCATATACGCACATAAAAACATCCCCCGACAGTCTGTCGGGGGATGTTTGCGTGTAAATAGGAATTACTTCACAGCTTCCGCCACAGCCACAGCCACCGCCACGGTCGCGCCGACCATAGGATTGTTGCCCATGCCCAGGAAGCCCATCATCTCCACGTGCGCGGGGACGGAGCTGGAGCCGGCAAACTGCGCGTCGCTGTGCATACGGCCCATGGTGTCGGTCATGCCGTAGGAAGCGGGACCGGCGGCCATATTGTCCGGATGCAGCGTACGGCCGGTGCCGCCGCCGGAGGCCACGGAGAAGTACTTCTTGCCCTGCTCGATGCACTCCTTCTTATAGGTGCCGGCCACAGGGTGCTGGAAGCGAGTAGGGTTGGTGGAGTTGCCGGTGATGGACACGTCCACGCCCTCATGGTGCATGATAGCCACACCCTCGCGGACATCATCGGCGCCATAGCAGCGGACATCGGCGCGCTCGGTCTCGGAATACCGAATCTCGCGGACGATGTTCAGCTTGCCGGTGAAATAGTCAAACTGAGTCTGCACATAAGTGAAGCCGTTGATGCGGCTGATGATCTGCGCAGCGTCCTTGCCCAAACCGTTCAGGATGACCCGCAGAGGTTCCTTACGTGCCTTGTTTGCGTTGCGAACGATGCCGATAGCGCCCTCGGCAGCGGCAAAGGACTCGTGACCAGCAAGGAAAGCGAAGCACTTGGACTCGTCGCTCAGCAGCATGGCGCCCAGATTGCCGTGGCCCAGACCCACCTTGCGGTCCTCGGCCACAGAACCGTCGATGCAGAAGGACTGCAATCCCTCACCGATCTTCCGTGCAGCGTCGGCAGCGGTCTTAACACCTGACTTCAGTGCGATGGCCGCACCCACGGTGTACGCCCAGCAGGCGTTCTCAAAGCAGATGGGCTGAATGCCCTTGACGATCTCGTAGGGGTCGAAGCCCTTCGCCTTGCAGAGCTCGCGGCACTCCTCCACGGAGCCGATGCCGTACTGCGCGAGGACGCCGTTGATCTTGTCGATACGTCTTTCGTAACTTTCAAACAGAGCCATTTTGTCGTCCTCCTTCTCTTATTCCTGGCGCGGGTCGATATACTTCGCCGCGTTGTCCCACTGGCCGTAGTGGCCGGTAGCGTTCTTCAGGGCTTCGTTGGCATCCACACCCTTCTTCACGGCGTCCATCATCTTGCCCAGGCTGATGAACTCGTAGCCAATGATCTCATCCTTGTCGTTCAAAGCCAGCTTGCTGCAATAGCCCTCGGCCATCTCCAGATAGCGGGGACCCTTTTCGCGGGTGCCGAACATGGTGCCCACCTGAGAGCGCAGGCCCTTGCCCAAGTCCTCCAGAGACGCGCCCACAGCCAGACCGTCCTCGGAGAAAGCGGACTGAGTGCGGCCATAGACGATCTGCAGGAACAGCTCGCGCATGGCGGTGTTGATGGCATCGCACACCAGGTCGGTGTTCAGCGCCTCCAGAATAGTCTTGCCGATCAGAATCTCGGAAGCCATGGCGGCGGAGTGGGTCATACCAGAGCAGCCGATGGTCTCCACCAGCGCCTCCTCGATAACGCCGTTCTTCACATTCAGCGTCAGCTTGCAGGCACCCTGCTGGGGTGCACACCAGCCGATACCGTGGGTAAAGCCGGAAATATCCCCGATCTGCTTGGCCTGTACCCACTTGCCCTCCTCGGGAATGGGGGCCGGACCGTGATAAGCGCCCTTGGCGACAGGACACATATGCTGTACTTCCGTCGTGTAGATCATAGTGACGATGTTCCTTTCTGTGTTATAGTCGTGCCTTGCGGCGGGTAAAACGAAATGGCGATCCATGTATCATGGCCGCTTCGCGGTCATTATACCAAATCTCCCCACAAATTGCAAGAAACATTCCAAACATTTGGACATTCTGCGAAATCGTCTGTAAGCATTGACTTTTCCCGTAAAACCAGTATACTATTATAGTATTTTTATCAAGTAACGGAGGTCCACCCCTATGTCTGACGCCGCTTATTTTACCGAGATGGAAGCCAAGATCCCCACAGGCAAGGTCCGCACCCGCTTTGCACCGTCCCCTACCGGTTATATGCACATTGGTAATCTGCGTACTGCCCTGTATACCTGGCTCATTGCCCGCAGTCATGGCGGCACGTTTATCCTCCGTATTGAGGATACCGACCAGGGGCGGCTGGTGGAGGGAGCTACCGACGTCATCTACCGCACCATGGCCGAGTGCCATCTGAACCATGACGAGGGCCCCGACATCGGCGGTCCCGTGGCTCCCTATATCCAGTCCCAACGCCGGGATACCTACGGCAAATACGCCCGCTTGCTGGCGGAAAAGGGAGGCGCCTATTACTGTTTCTGCGAGAAGTGTGCCTCCGAGGAGGACACCGGCGATTTTGACCGCGCCGATGATCCTTGCCGCGACCTGCTGCTGGAGGACGCTCTGCGCCGCGTGGAGGCGGGCGAGCCTTACGTCATCCGCCAGCGCATCCCCAAGGAGGGCACCACCACGTTCCACGACGCCGTGTTTGGCGACATCACCGTGGAAAACAGCACGCTGGACGATCAGGTGCTGCTGAAGCGGGACGGTCTGCCCACCTACAACTTCGCCAACGTTATTGACGATCACCTGATGGGCATCACCCATGTGGTGCGGGGCAGCGAGTATCTGTCCTCCGCGCCCAAGTACGATCTGCTGTACCACGCTTTCGGCTGGGAGGTGCCCACCTACGTCCACTGCTCCCCCGTCATGCGGGACGCGCAGAACAAGATGTCCAAGCGCCACGGCGACCCCAGCTATGAGGACCTGAAGGCAGAGGGTTATCTGACCGATGCCATTCTCAACTACGTTGCTCTGCTGGGCTGGAGTCCCAAGGGTGAGCTGGCGGAGCAGGAGATCTTCTCTCTTGATGCGCTTGTCAAGGCGTTTGATCTGACCGGTATTTCCAAATCTCCCGCCATCTTCGACAAGGCCAAGCTGGATCATTTCAACGCCGTCTACCTGCGTGCCATGTCCCCGGAGGACTTCGCCAAGGCAGCCGAGCCCTACATCCGCCAGAGCGTCAAGGGCGACTTTGACGTGGCGGCCATCGCCGCGCTGCTACAGGCGCGCTGCGAGCGTCTTACAGATATCCCGGAGAAGGTGGACTTCTTCGATGCGTGCCCGGAGTACGACGTGGAATTCTTCACCAACAAGAAATCTAAGACGAACCCGGAGGTCTGCAAGGCCATGCTGGAGGCGGCTATTCCCATGCTGGCGGCGCTGCCCCGGTGGACGGACAAGGCCATCCACGACGGCCTGATCGCCTTAGCTGAACAATTGGGTGTCAAGAATGCCACCCTCATGTGGCCGGTACGTATCGCTGCTGCCGGCAAGCTGGTCACCCCCGGCGGCGCAGTGGAGATCTGCCGCATCCTGGGCCGTGATGAAACGCTCCGCCGTCTCCGCGCCGGCCTGGAGAAGCTGGCATGAAAAAGCAGTTTTGTGCCATCGCCGCTTTCTGGCACAGGGAATATGGCCGATTTGTCGGTATAACTGCCCTTGCTTTTTTGGCATTGACCGTGCTGGCTTACATTGTCGGAAGGCTTGTCCCCGATGTTCCCGTAACCATTATACGCACCTTCAACGAGAGCATTGCAGACGCCGGTATTATCCGCGATGATGGCAGCTTCAGCGCGCTGGCCCTGTTCGGCAACAACCTTCGGGCTATGGTGATGACCGTGCTTTATGGTTTTATACCATTCCTGTATCTGCCGGCACTGTCTCTGGGACTCAACGCTGCGATCATCGGTATGCTTGCCGCACTGATGGATGGCCAGTGGCTTCTACTGTTGGCCGGTCTTGTGCCTCACGGCATCTTTGAGGTCCCCGCCCTGCTGCTCAGTCTGGCCGCCGGACTCTGCCTGTGCAGAAATATCAATCGATACATCCGCTGCAACGAAAAAGGTATGATGAAGCCCCTGCTTCTGGACCTGCTTCGCGTGGTGGGATTGCTGGTGGTACCACTGCTGGCCCTGGCCGCTGTGATGGAGGCCTATGTCACTCCGCTGGCTATGCAGCTGTTCATGTAAGCCCCGTTTCCCATACGGTTTGTTTTTCCCGCGGCACCGCCGCGTACTTGATTTTGAAAGGATTGATCCCGCAATGTGTGAAAAGACCACGAACGTTCCCGCTCTGTTTGGCAAAATGGTGTTTGGTGAGCAGCAGATGCAGCAGCGTCTCCCTGCCGCCGCCTACCAGAAATGGCAGCAATGCCTGGCCCAGGGAACGCCGCTGGATCGTACCACCGCTGGCGAGATCGCCAACGCCATGAAGGACTGGGCCATCGAAAAGGGCGCTACCCATTACACCCACTGGTTCCAGCCTATGACCGGCGTTACCGCCGAAAAACACGACAGCTTCATCACCCGCGACGGCAAAGACGGCGTGGTCATGGAGCTGAGCGCCAAGGAACTGAGCAAGGGCGAGGCGGACGCCTCCTCCTTCCCCTCCGGCGGTCTGCGCGCTACATTCGAAGCCCGCGGCTACACTGCATGGGACCCCACATCTTACGCCTTCGTCAAGGACGAGACACTGTATATCCCTACCATTTTCTGTTCGTACAGTGGGCAGACGCTGGACAAAAAAACGCCTCTGTTGCGCTCTATGCGTGTGCTGGACAGGGAGTGCATCCGTATCCTGCGGCTGTTCGGCAACACCGAGGCGCAGCATGTCACGCCGCAGGTAGGCCCTGAGCAGGAGTACTTCCTGATCGACGAGAAGGTATACCGCCAGCGCGAGGATCTGAAGCTGTGCGGCCGCACGCTGTTCGGTGCCCGTCCCTCCAAGGGGCAGGAGCTGGACGACCACTATTACGGCGCCATCAAACCCCGGGTAGCCGCGTTCATGCGGGAGCTGGATCAGGAGCTGTGGAAGCTGGGCGTGCTGGCCAAGACGGAGCACAACGAGGTTGCGCCTGCCCAGCACGAGATCGCGCCCATCTACTCCGATGCCAACAGTGCCTGTGACAAGAACCAGTTGACCATGGAACTGCTGAAAAAGGTCGCCGCCCGCCACGGTTTGGTGTGCCTGCTCCATGAAAAGCCCTTTGCGGGCGTCAACGGCTCCGGCAAACACGATAATTGGTCATTGGCCACCGACACCGGCGAGAACCTGCTGAAGCCCGGCAGCACCCCCAGCCAGAACGCCCAGTTCCTGCTGTTTCTAGCCGCTTTTATCAAGGGCGTTGACGAGTACCAGGAAATGCTGCGCTGCTGCGTGTCCTATCCCGGCAACGACCACCGTCTGGGCGGCAACGAGGCCCCTCCCGCCATCATCTCCATCTTTCTGGGCGATGAATTAACGGCTATTCTTGATGCCATCATTCAGGGCACTGAGTATGTGGACATCACCAAGAAAAAACTTACCATCGGCGTGGACACTTTGCCGGAGATACCCCAGGACACCACTGACCGCAACCGCACCTCTCCCCTGGCCTTCACCGGCAATAAGTTCGAGTTCCGTATGCTGGGCTCCTCTCAGTCCATCGCCAGCCCCAATGTGGTGCTGAACACCATTATGGCCGAGGAGCTGCGCCAGTTCGCCGACATTCTGGAAAAGGCCGACGACTTCCAGTCCGCCCTCCAGAAGCTGCTGCACGACACCTTCACCGCCCACCAGCGCATCATCTTCAACGGCAACGGCTATGATGACGCCTGGGTACAGGAGGCCAAGCGCCGGGGCCTGGCCAATCTGCGGGACACGGTGGACTGTATGCCTGCCTACATCGACCGGAAGAATGTAGAGCTTTTCACCAGGCATGCTATCCTCACCGAGACGGAGATGCGCGCCCGGTACGAGATCCACCTGGAAAACTACTGCAAGGTGTCTGCCATTGAGGCCAGCACCCTGCTGGACATGGTCCAGCGTCATATTCTCCCCGCCGCCAGTGCTTACGCCGACCGCCTAACCCAGACGGCCTTTCACAAGGAGAACAGTGTCCCGGCCTTGTCCGCCCGCATGGAAAAGACTCTGGCCCAGCGTGTTACCGACCTGGGTGAGAAGCTGTTTGATACCTGCGAGGCGTTGCACGCTGCCCTCAGCGATGCCCCCGCCGCGGACGGCGGTATCGACGCCGCACGGTACTACCGCTGCGAGATCGTTACCCGCACCCAGAAGGCCGGCGAGCTGATCGGCCGGCTGGAATCGCTGGTGGACGCCAAGGCGTGGCCGTATCCCACCTACGCGGACATTCTTTTCAGCGTGTGATCCAAAACATTGTAATTCTGTACAGAACTCACTCTCCTCGCAAAAAGCCTCCCCGGTCGGGGAGGCTTTTTCTTTCTTATTTTCCGCGAAGCGCCGCAACGATCTGCGTGTATACCTTCTCCGGCTCCCTCCGGAACCGTTCCGCCAACGCCTCGGCGTCGGCCTTATCGGCCACCATCAGATCCAACGTCATCAGGCTATCCACATCGTCCCGCAGCCGCAGCTCCACGGTGAACGTCCCGTTTTCACGCGGCGTCACCCGTCCCTGCACCTGCTGCCGCCGCACCGCCGCCTTGTTCCAAGCCGCGATATGCCTGTCTGACAGCTGCCTTACGGAATATGGCAGGCTGCTCTCGCAGATACCGCTGTTTCTTCGTCCCTTTTCCGTGATGATGTACTGTCCGTCTTCCGTGACACGCAGATGCTCTGTCTTCACCAGGTCACCCAGACACTCCGCATAATCAAAGTAGTCGATGCCCTCGTCGCACATGGTCATGTCCTGCAAGTCGGCTCCGTCCACCGGTTCCGTCAGCCGCGACACAATGTACAGGATCAGGAACTTGATCTCCAGCTTGTCCTGAATGAACGCGATACCCACATCGCCCACCTCCTTTTTTGGTATTATACGCAATTTTTACCCGCTTGTAAAGCGAAACCCCGCGAAAAAAAGCAGAGGACGGCGATAGCCGTCCTCTGTTCTGCTTCTCAATGGCACGCACAGTAGTTCTTGGTGCTGTTATAGTCACAGGGCGTCTCCACCGCGTTGGGCGGGAAAAACTCGTTCATGGGGAACGCCACACTGCGGAACAGCCCGCAGGGATCCTCCTGGCTGCCGCAGTCGCACTCGCTCTGGGGCACGCAGTAGTCATATACCGGCACCAGCAGCTGCGTATCGCGCTCCAGCCGCACCAGCGTGAACTGCCCCAGCGTCACATACAGCCGCCGTGCTGCACTGTCGTCGAACACCAGCTCTCCACCGAAGCTCTGCGCCACAAAGGACGGGATCTCCGACAAACAACTGCCTGTAGAGACAGAGACCGGTATCTCCGCTACACGGGTGTCCAGCACGATCGGGTCCACGGCTTCCACCACGGCGATAGGCAGATTGGTCCGTATCCGTCCCGGCACATCCAACTCGTCGAACACCGTGTCCGAGGAGAATATCTTGGCGTTTCCTTCGCTGCCGAACAGGATACACCGCTTGTCGAACACGCACAGGCCTTCCACCTCAGTGTATCGCGGCGTGCCGGTACACACCTGTAAAGTCACCCTGTAGTAGAAGCGCATATCCACCGAATAGAACCCCCGGTTGAACGTCACCGGCTCCACATCGGTGTAGACGTACAGCAGCTCCGCTGTGCCGCCCTTGATCATCTGCGACGCGCTGAGCACCTCCTGCGCCGCCGCCGTGGGGTAAAAGCGCAGATCCTCCACGCAGTCCTTATCCCTGCATGAGTCAAATATCTTCCGCGTATGGATGCACACGGCCTCCCGGACGTTCCCCAGGTCGCAGACCGGTCCCGGCATTACATTTTCAGGCATAGAATGACCTCCCAATAAGTAGTGAAAGACGGCCTCTTTCATTCCACTCTATGCCCAAAAGGCAAAAAGGGTGCGGCCCGCAGGCCGCACTCTGACACTCATTCGCTCTTTTCCTTCCTCCGCACCACAACGTTCTCCGGTCCAAGCCATTCCCGGCACTCCTTCAAAAACGCCGGATGGTCCATGCAGAAGCCTCCCCATAGCTTTCCTGTGTCGGCGATCCGTATCTTCAGCGGCACCTTCCCTTCGAACATGGTCGCCACCAACAGCAGATGGCTGAACGCCGGGTCATCGATGCTCTTCACCCGCAGATACACCGCCGCCGTGTCGCTCTCCGCGGCCTTGCCGTCCTGCAGCGCCCCCACGCCGCAACTCTCCAGCGGGAATACCACGTCCGGCACGATCTGCGGCGGCTTTTCGTCCCGAAGGCTCAGCCGTCCCTTGATAAGCACCGGGCTATTTACCGCCAGATAGCTGGCGCACTTGTCCAGCACCCGGCTGAAGCATAGCAGCTCCATGCTGGCTGTCTCGTCCTCCAGCACCACATAGGCCATCAGCGAGCCGTTCTTGGTAGGCCTGGTCTTGCTGGACGCCACGATGCCCGCCACCGTCACCGGCATCCCGTCGGCGAACCGCGTGGGGCCCTCTTCAGAGGACACATCCTCCAGTATCTCATTCAGCGTCACTGCCCCGCTGCTACGGGCCGCAGCGCGATAGCCCACCATGGGGTGTCCGGACAGATACAGCCCCGTGGTCTCCTTCTCCATGTGCATCCGCTCCGTGGCGGTAAACTCCGGAATGTCCGGCATCACCACCGTCTCCACGGTGCTGTTGGCGGCGCTCATGCCGAAGAAATCGATCTGGCCCTCCACGTTCCGCCGCCGCACGTTGCCGATGCCGTCCAGCACCTTCTCATACACCGCCAGCAGCTGCGACCGCCGCGCCCCCATGCTGTCGAAGGCGCCGCTGCGGATCAGGTTTTCCACCGCCCGCTTGTTCATGTCGCCGCAGTCGTACATCCGGTCGCAGAAATCCTGCAAAGACGTAAAGCTACCGCCCCTCTCCCGCTCCCGGACCACCGACTGGATAAAGCCCCGTCCGATGTTCTTGATAGCCACCAGGCCGAACCGTATGCCGCCCGGCTCCACGGTGAAC
>ERZ791794.1420-NODE-1420-length-11854-cov-4.122977_pt1 | contig 11854 bp, 8 predicted proteins | sample MGYA00510312_ERZ791794 | MGnify/ENA primary metagenome ERZ791794 (study PRJEB30046, sample SAMN00791977) | human gut metagenome | study: EMG produced TPA metagenomics assembly of the A metagenome-wide association study of gut microbiota in type 2... | reverse complement strand
TTAGCGCGCCAGATTGTGGCTCTGGAGGCCGAGGGTTCGAGTCCCTCTATCCACCTTACCCGGGGTTGTCCCAGGGGACAAGCTTGGTGAAGAACCGATTTGAATACGGTTCGTTTAATGGGCTATCGCCAAGCGGTAAGGCACAGGGTTTTGATCCCTGCATTCGCTGGTTCGAATCCAGCTAGCCCAGCTTATAAATATGGGCCACTAGCTCAGGTGGTAGAGCACTTGACTTTTAATCAAGTTGTCCCGGGTTCGAGTCCCGGGTGGCTCATTATATTTTATTTATTCCGGCGCCGCGTATGTAGCGCCGTTTACTTTTGTAAAGAAAGGAGCTCTATGGAACAGAAAGAAAATAAGATGGGTGTGATGCCTGTCGACAAGCTTTTAATCAGTATGTCCCTGCCAATGATGATTTCCATGCTGGTGCAGGCACTTTATAACATTGTAGACAGTATCTTTGTATCAAGAATTGATGAAAATGCCCTGACAGCGGTATCGCTGGCATTTCCGTTACAGACGCTGATGATTGCCCTGGGAACCGGTACCGGTGTAGGAATCAATGCGCTGTTATCAAAGTCCCTTGGGGAGAAAGATTTTGAAAAAGCAGATAAGACTGCGGAGAACGGTGTTTTCCTTGCTTTGGTCAATTATGTGGTATTCTGCCTGATCGGTATTTTCTTAACGAAGCCCTTTTATTTAAGTCAGACCAGGGATCCACAGATCATAGAGTATGGGGTACAATATTTGAGAATCGTGTGCTGCTGTTCCTTTGGTATGTATGCACAGTTTGTGTTTGAGCGGCTCCTGCAGTCTACCGGAAAAACAGTTTATACCATGATTACCCAGAGCCTCGGGGCAGTGATTAATATCGTTCTGGATCCGATTTTTATTTTCGGATATTTCGGTGTACCCAGAATGGGCGTTGCCGGTGCGGCAATTGCAACTGTTATTGGACAGATTGTTGCAGGGACGGCTGCCTGCATCATTAACCTTAAAGCCAACACGGAAATTCACCTGCGGATTAAGGGCTTTCGTCCGGATGGAAAGATTATCGGATTGATTTATGAAGTGGGTATTCCTTCTATTATTATGCAGTCGATTGGATCGGTTATGACCTATGGCATGAATAAGATTCTGCTTGGATTCAGTTCTACTGCAGCGGCAGTGTTCGGGGTGTACTTCAAGCTACAAAGCTTCATCTTTATGCCGGTATTTGGACTGAACAATGGTATGGTGCCGATTATTGCATATAATTATGGTGCGGGCAAGAGGGAACGGATGATGAAGACCTTAAAGCTCAGCATTCTGTATGCGGTAATTCTGATGCTGATCGGATTTCTTGTATTCCAGATTATACCGGACAGCCTGCTGGGACTGTTTGATGCGTCGGAAACGATGCTTGCGATCGGTCGCCCGGCACTCCGGATTATCAGCATCAGTTTTCTACTTGCAGGCTTTTCCATTGTATGCGGTTCGATGTTTCAGGCTCTTGGAAATGGTGTGTACAGCATGCTGGTATCCATTGCCAGACAGCTGATTGTACTGCTTCCTGTAGCATATCTGCTTTCGAGGACAGGAAATATTGACATGGTATGGTGGGCATTCCCGATTGCAGAACTCGTATCCGGTGGACTAACCATATTTTTCCTTGTAAGGATTTACAGGAATGTGATTGTTCATATTTGTGAACCGGGGCATGAGACCGCTCAAGATAGTCAATCTATACAATCCGTCAGCTTATGAATGGGCATGGCTGAACTGTAACAGATAGTCCGGGGATAGTTAATAATTGTGAATCCTGAGATGGTTTAAAAATTGAGATTGACAGGAATCTGGTGGAATGATAACATAATAAAGTTCCATCAGTTATCTGCGGGTGTGGCGGAATTGGCAGACGCGCTAGATTTAGGTTCTAGTGTCCCCGACGTGCAGGTTCAAGTCCTGTCACCCGCATGAAAAAGTCTAGTGTTTACTAGACTTTTTATTTTTTGTGTTGCATTTCGTGTTGCATATACTGGTAAAAACATCATTTGCATGTTTATTGATCGTCCCGGATTGATCTGATAAAGCATGTCTGTATGGAAGAAGAGCATTTGCCTTGATGTTTTGGTGATATGAAATACATGAGACTTATTTGACGAAAGGCACATAATATAGTATTCTTAAAGTAATAGAGTTGGTTAGTTACTGCTCATACACCAGCCGGGCACCTGCAGTCAGACGGCTCAGGTACAGGTTTCAGGAATGGGCAGTAATAACAATTGGGAGGTATAGGTATGATTTCAAAAATTTTGGGGAATTATCTTATCAGTAAGGGGAAGATTACACCGGAACAGTTAGACGATGTAATAGAAGAAATTACCAGGGTTCGTGTGAAGTTAGGGCTGATTGCAGTAGCAGAAGGGATGATTACGCAGGAACAGGCAGATAAGATCAATCGTCTGCAGGCAGTGATGGACAGGCGTTTTGGTGATATCGCGGTTATTAAGGGGTATTTGACGGAGAAGCAGGTGGACGAGCTGCTGAGACTTCAGGGAAACCCGTATCTTGCATTTGCACAGGCTCTTGAGAATCTGAACCTGATGAAGATCACAGAGCTTGACGATATTATGAGAGAATATCAGGCAGAGAATGAATTTACGAACTCCAGTATGGAGGACTTAAAGAGTGATGATGTGGATCGCGTATTACCGCTGTTTTTGCCGACAGATGCAGCAGAGTATCTGGATATGGCAGGGGTGGTACTCCGTACGATGATGCGTTGTGTTGATAATAATGTCATGCCAATGAAGGCATATTTTGATAAACAGTACCTTGCAGATAACGGTGCAATGCAGCTTGTTGAGGGCGAGAGACCGGTTACCTGTGCTTTTGCGGGAAACGGTCAGGCACTTTTACCGATTGCCTCCTGTTTCGGACATGAAGCGTTTGAAAAGGTGGATGAGGACGCTCTGGATGCTGTGGCAGAGCTGATTAACTGTATAAATGGTCTGTATGCATCGGATATGAGCCAGCAGAGAATTGAAATGGAATTATGTCCTCCGGAATTTTCCGATTCCATCAGTGGATTTTACAGCGGAAAGATGCTGGTGCTTCCACTTGAAGTATGTGGAGAGACTATACGGGTGCTTATTACCATAGGCGACAGCCTTGAAATGCGATAGAGAAAACAGGAGGAGAAATAAAAAATGGGAAAGATACTGATCGTAGATGACTCCAGAACATCCCGTAAGATGTTGAGAGAGATTTTGGAGGGCATGGGACATGAAATTGCCGGGGAGGCCACGAACGGTGAGGAAGGCTATGTCATGTATAAGGAACTCAATCCGGATCTTGTAACGCTGGATATTACCATGCCGAAGATGGATGGTATTGAAGCCCTGATGCTGATTAAGAAGTATAACGAGAATGCAGAGGCAGTGATGATTACAGCAGCAGGACAGAAGGAGAAGATGATTCAGGCAGTAAAATACGGAGCATCCGAATTTATCACGAAGCCTTATGAAAGTGATGAGGTGGAGCGTATTATTGCACAGATTCTGGATTGATTTTTCACAGGAAACAAAAGGAAAGATCCATAAGATCTTTCCTTTTTAGCAAAAAGGGAGCAGAAAGCAGATGGAACTATCAGGATTTAGTCAGATTCCGGTGTGGCTCAGAGAATTACGGGAATTGAATATGCTGTCAGTAACGATCCGGCTTCTGTTTGCTCTTCTTTCAGGAACCCTGATCGGAATTGACCGTGGAATGAAGCGTCGCGGCGCCGGAATTAAAACGCATGTACTGGTCTGTCTTGGGGCGACACTTGTTATGATGACCGGACAGTATATTGTGGATTGTTTTGGCACCAGACAGGAGGTTGCACGTCTTGGAGCGCAGGTAATCAGCGGAGTCGGCTTTTTAGGAGTCGGTACGATCATTGTAACGGGCCGGAATCAGGTAAGAGGACTTACAACGGCGGCGGGGCTCTGGGCTTGTGCCTGCATCGGACTTGCGTTGGGAATCGGGTTTTATGAAGGGGCATTTGTGATGCTGGTACTCGTTCTGGTTACCTTTGTGGGGCTTGCACGGCTTGACCGGTATGTCTATATGCATTCCCGTGTGCTGGAGCTCTATATCGAGGTGGACAGTGCGAAGAGCATTGTGGAACTGCGTAAGCAGCTCCGTAAGATGGATCTGCGGATAGCAGGATTTGAAACTATGGAGACTATGATCAGGGGAGATGATACTGCGGTGATGACCAGTATTGAGCTTGCCGGTCCCCACATGCACGACTCGACGATACAGGCAATCTGTGACATTGAGGGAGTTGTTTATGTAGAGGAACTGTAAGCGCTTTTGACTTGCATTTTAAGCGTAAAAGCGTTATAGTTTTTAAGAAATACGTAATTATTCAGTATGTTCTGACTGGACAGAAATATAATGATATGAGTGTCATTTGTGCAGGAACATCTGGTAACAGGAACGGATATCATTTCAGGATATTTATGGAGGAGATTATGGCAGGACAGACGAACTTACAGAAGGATGTGCTGGTACTGAATATGGAACATCAGCTTTTGGAAATTGCACAGAACATGTTTGATAAGGAGATTGCAGAGCTTACAGATCAGGAGCTGTATTATGTGGTGCTTGTATTAACGAAGCGCCTCATGAAGGTCTCGGATGAGAATGAGGGCGAGAAGAAGGTGTTCTATATCTCTGCAGAGTTTCTCATAGGTAAGCTGCTTTCCAACAATCTGATTAATCTTGGCGTATATGACAAGATGGTGGAGATCCTTAATAAATATGGAAAGAAGCTTTCTGTGATCGAGGAGGTTGAACCGGAGCCTTCTTTGGGAAATGGCGGTCTTGGAAGACTTGCTGCCTGCTTTATGGATTCCATTGCAACGCTGGGATTACCCGGTGAGGGAATCGGATTAAATTATCATTTCGGTCTGTTTAAACAGGTGTTCCGTGATAAACTGCAGTGTGCAGAGAAGAATGAATGGATGGAGAAGGAATCCTGGCTTACCAGAACAGATATTTCCTTCGATGTTTTTTTTGGCAGGAAAAAGGTCGTTTCCCGGCTGTATGACATTGATGTTCCGGGATATGACAGTGGTGTCAATAAGCTTCGTCTCTTTGATATTGAAAGTATAGATGAGAGTCTTGTTAAAAAGGGCATCGACTTTGATAAGGAAGCCATTGAGAAAAACCTTACCTTATTCCTTTATCCGGATGATTCGGATGAGGCGGGCAATCTGCTCCGTATTTATCAGCAGTATTTCATGGTATGTAATGCGGCACAGATGATTCTTCATGAGATGAAGGAGAAGAAGTATGATCTTCGTAAGATGTATGAGCATGCAGTCATCCAGATCAATGACACGCATCCAACCATGATTATTCCGGAGCTGATTCGTATTCTTGTGGAAGACAAGGCATTTACCATGGATGAAGCGATTGAAGTGGTAAGTAAATGCTGTGCCTATACCAATCATACGATTCTGGCAGAGGCTTTGGAGAAGTGGCCTTTAAAATACCTGGAGAAGGTCGTTCCCCAGCTTGTTCCTTATATTAAGGAGCTGGATAAGAGAGTAGCTGCGAAATACAAGGATCCGAAGGTGCAGATTATTGATAAGGATGGCAGAGTGCACATGGCACGCATCGACATCCACTATGGATTTTCTGTAAACGGTGTGGCTGCAATTCATACAGAGATTTTGAAGAATACCGAATTAAATGCGTTTTACAGGCTGTATCCCGAGAAATTCAATAATAAGACGAATGGTATTACCTTCCGCCGCTGGCTGATGAGCTGTAACCGTGAGCTGTCAACCTATCTTGCACAGACCATCGGGGATGGCTTTAAGAAGGATGCCGATAAACTGGAGAAGCTTCTTGAATATAAGGATAACCCGGAAGTGCTTGATCAGATTGAACAGATCAAAATGAACCGCAAGCAGGAGCTGGTTGCATATGTGAAGGAAAACGAAGGCGTTACTTTAAATCCGGATTCCATTTTTGATATTCAGATTAAACGGCTTCACGAGTATAAGCGTCAGCAGATGAATGCTTTATACATTATTCACAAATATCTGGAGATTAAAGCGGGTAAGAAACCGGTTCGTCCACTGACCTTTATCTTCGGAGCCAAGGCTGCACCGGCCTATATCATTGCGCAGGATATCATTCACTTACTTCTGGTGTTACAGGAAATCGTGAATAACGATCCGGATGTGAACCGGTACATGACAGTTCTGATGGTGGAAAACTACAATGTAACCTATGCAGAGAAGCTGATCCCGGCATGTGATATTTCCGAGCAGATTTCTCTTGCATCCAAGGAAGCATCCGGAACCGGCAACATGAAGTTCATGCTGAACGGTGCCGTGACGCTTGGAACCTCCGATGGTGCGAACGTTGAGATTAATGAGCTGGTTGGAGATGATAACATTTATATCTTTGGTGCGAAATCCGAAGAGGTTATTGAGCATTATACCAAAGCTGACTATGTTTCAAAGGATTATTATGAAAAGAGTCCGGTGATTAAGGAAGCCGTGGACTTTATCGTTGGAAAGCAGGCACTGGCAGCAGGACATAAAGAGAATCTGGAACGTCTCTATAAGGAGCTTCTGAATAAAGACTGGTTTATGACACTGCTTGATCTGGAGGCATATATCAAAGAAAAGGATAAAGCATTTGCAGATTACGAAGACCGTACCAAATGGAAGAAGATGATGCTGGTAAATATTGCAAAGGCAGGCTTCTTCTCATCGGACAGAACCATTGCTGAGTACAATCGCGATATCTGGAAATTAAAATAGTTACAATAGTGTTTATATATGCTTCAGAAGAAAACAGACAAAAGAATGAATGGAATAAATGATGAAAAAAACAATAATTGTAATGCCTGTTGCGAATGAAGAAAGTACGATGGGGCAGATTCTGGATGAAATTCTGGAGCTGCCCTATGACCGTTTATACGTATATCCTGTTGTTGACGATTATTCCAAGGATCGTACGGAAGCGATTATACGTGAGAGGGAGAAGCACAGCGATAAGGTAAAATGTATCTATTACAAAGAATCAACCGGTGTGATCAGTTGTTATCTGGAAGGCTTCCGGAGAGCTCTTGCAGATGGTGCGGAACAGATACTTGAAATGGATGGGGGCTTAAGCCACTTACCCTCTGAAATTCCGCAATTTCTGGAAAAGCTGGAGGAAGGGTATGAATGTGTCTGGGGATCACGTTTTATGAAAGGCGGTTCCATGAGGGAACAGCCTCTGTACCGGAGAATTTTAAGCGGAGGTGGAACGCTGCTTTCCAATCTGGTACTGGGAACGCGGCTTAAGGATATGACCAGTGGATTTGAGGCTTTTCAAAGGGAGATTCTGGAAAAGATGAATTTTGAAAAATTCCTTTCTACCGGACATATGTATCAGACAGAAATGAGATATTATTGCAGAAACTGCAGGACTGTTGAAGTTCCCATTCATTATGTGGGAACAGCATCCAGCCTGAAGGGAAGCTCTGTTGTGGAGGCTCTGAAAATATTATTTAAACTAAAGAAGAATGAAAGAAATATATGGAAAAAGTAAAGTATTTGATTCTGGGAGCGGGACCTGCGGGATTGACCTTTGCAAACAGATTAAAACAGTCAGGTGAAGATTCTTTTCTGGTAGTGGAAAAGGAAACAGAAGCAGGAGGACTTTGCAGATCCTGTCAGGTGGATGGAAGTCCTTTTGATATTGGCGGAGGTCATTTTCTCGATGTCAGACGGCCAAAAGTGAACGAATATCTGTTCCGTTTTATGCCGGAGGAAGAATGGGAGAGGTTTGACCGTGACAGCCGGATTGTAATAGGAGAAAGAGAAATCAGTCATCCGCTGGAGGCGAATATATGGCAGATGGAACCGGAGGTTCAGGTTCAGGTGCTTTCTTCGATTGCCAGAGCCGGATGCAATAGTGACAAGCCGAAGCCGGAAAAGTTTCGTGACTGGATCACATGGAAACTGGGAGATCAGATAGCCGGGATGTATATGCTCCCCTACAATCGTAAGATGTTTGCGGATGAACTGGATGAGCTTGGAATATACTGGCTTGATAAGCTGCCTGATGTAAGCTTTGAGGATACGCTGCGTTCCTGTCTTACTCATAAGGCTTACGGGCAGCAGCCGGGACATGCCTCCTTTTATTATCCGAAAAAGTATGGTTATGGAGAGCTGTGGCTCCGTATGGCACAAGAAATTGAAGGTCATGTAAAGTATGGAACGGATGTCATTGAGCTTGATCTTAATGACAGCAGAATCAGAATGTCGGATGGAGAATATTGTGAAGCGGAAAAGATCATAACAACAATTCCCTGGAACAGCTATCAACATATCACGGGATTACCGGAGGATTTATATCTGGCAGTGAAACGATTGAAGCATAGCTCAATAGAAACCAGATATGTCGGTGATACCTTACAGACAGATGCCCAGTGGCTCTATATTCCGGATGAACAGAAGCCCTATCATCGAATTCTGATCCGGCATAATTTCTGTCAGGGAAGCAGGGGGTTCTGGCTGGAAACCCGAAAAGAGCGCGTGGACATGTATCCGGACGAAGCGCAGTTTTGTTATATGAACGAATATGCTTACCCGTTAAATACGATTGATAAACCGCAGATTATGCAACAGCTGCTTGCATTTACTTCTGAAAGACAGGTTTACGGCCTGGGAAGATGGGGAGAACACTGTCATTATAATTCAGATGTGGTTGTTGACTTAGCAATGAAACTTTCGGAGAAGATTTGTCATGGATAATAAAATTTGGTTGAAAAGAATCATAGGAAGTGTATTCGGACTGTTCGTTTTTGCAGCGGTCATGCTTGTGCTTACCCATACTGCACAGAATAGTGTTGCTACTACGCAGATTCTTCCGACGATTAACCCGGATCCTGTCTATGTGGAATGTCCGGCGGGAGAGGAAAGGGAGATTACCTGGAAGGTTAAAGAGGATTTTTCCGTCAGTGGCTTTGAGCTTCTTCTGGTTAATGTTTCTTCGGAAAGTCAGGGAATCTTTCGTATGAAAATCTGGAATTCCGAGAAAGAGCTTATATTTAATGATTCGCTTGCCGTAAATGAAATTGAGCCGGGTAAGTGGACGGTTTTTCCTGCGGAGCTTTCGTTTCAGGAAGGAGAGGAGTACCGGATTGTCATCGAGGCGGATGCAAGTGATCCCTATTTCATGCAGGTGCCGGATGGCTGGGGAGAAAAGCTTCCTTTTGAAGAAACGGTATGGGAGAATGGAGAGGCTCTTTCCTGTGGAATCTCTGTCGGAATAGAGAAGGTGGAACCCGTGCGGGTAACTTACGGAGACATTTTCTACTATTCCATTCCTGCGAGTATTCTGCTGTTGATTGTATATTTATTGCTGATATGGATTGGAAAGGAACGGTTGCTTGGATTTGTCCGAAGAATTCCTCTCAGGGAATGGATTGGAAAATACGGAAGTGATGTTTTCCTGATTCTGGTATTCGGAATGGTTTGTATATTGATCTATTCAAAAGCATATCTGAATGGAATTTACATATCCGCTGATTCCACAGGCTATCTGGAAGAAGCGGAAAACCTCGTGCAGGGCAATGGCTTTCAATATGACGGGCTTGCCGGATATCGTTCCTGGTTTGCCAACTGGCCGATCCTTTACCCGGCATGTATTGCGGCGGTAATGTTTGTCACGAAGGTAAATGCGTATCTGGCTTCCAAAATACTGGCCATGCTGATTGTGGGTCTTTTACTTATTCTGATGCGTGTGTGTTTTCGAAAGGATGCTTGGATTTATGCACTGTGTCTTACAAATATCGGCTTTCTTGATCTGTGCTATTATACGTGGAGTGAAGTTCCCTTTATTCTTTTTTTGTCTGGCTTCGGTCTTGTGCTTGCACGGATTCTGAAGGAGGACCATCCCGGGGTGAAGTGGTATGTTCTGCTGGGCATTATGGGGATATGCAGCTTCTTGACCAGATATTTCGGAATTTATGTATGGATTGTTACCGGGGTGTATATTTGTGCATTATTATGGAAATATTATAAGAAGAGGGAAAAAACCGATTTTCACAAGGCAGTCTGTCTTGGAATAACATCAGCTGTTTCCGGAATATTGAGCATGGGATATCTCATGATGAATAAGATCATGAATGGAATGGCCTCCGGAGTAAGCAGAACAATGTGGTGGGATGATTTCCAAACACTGACAGATGATCTGATCCAAAGCCTGCTGACAGAATTCTTTAATATATTTTCATTACAGATACCGGAGTATATGGAGAATTTCCCATATAGAATTAAGGTCTTTGCGGTTCTTTTCATCGTCATTTTGCTGATGATTCTGATTATGAAGAGGTGCAGGCATTTTTCATTGCAGTCGGTAATGATTACCATGGCGGTAACCTATTATATGGTGTTCATTGCCATTCGTTATGTATCGTCCATGGACACCTTTTATTTCCGATTTTTTGAACCGGCAACTTTTTTGTTGTGTATCGGAGTGATTGGACTGATCCTGCCCGATATAAAAAATGGTGGGAAGGCTTATGTTCTTGGAGGGACAGTGACGGTCTGTGTGATTCTTTCGATATGGTCTGTCTTTGACAGAGGGGAATTGACAGTTCAGCAGCCGTATTATGAGGCAGTTACCGAACAATGGGAACAGGCTTACGCAGAGATTCCACAGAAATCCGTAATTATCTTTAATGATATTGACTACCGGTCTTCCTGGTACCGTCCGGATGTGGTGGATGGAACCATAACCCCGCAGGACAGCAAAGAGAGCGTAATGAAAACCTATTATGGATCCGAATATTTATGTATCCGCAGAACATTTGCTGAGGAAATGCTTTCCGCAGGTGACTACAATAAGGAGATTCACGACTGGCTGTCACAGGGATTGGAGAACGGCACAGAGGATCAGAAATTTGTTGTCCTGCCTTTGCGGTAAAAGGAACGGATGGAATGACAGGAAAATCTAAAGCTGTTCAGGAATGAAATAAGAATGGGAGAAGGGCTGCAGCATGGGATCATTCATGCTGCAGCCCTTATATTAAGTAAATATGAATTCGCGTAATTTAGAAAACGAAACTAAATTCTTTCTGCAAAGCTCATGTAATACTCTTTACAGAATTCATTGATTTTATCTAAAAGTTTCTTCATAACAGTCACCTTAACCTTTCTGTAAACAATTCTGTTACAACTTACCCAGGTACTTTTCCTGTTTGGCGGAAATGCCTTTTAAGAGGTCCGGCCTGACTTCCTTTTGATGATTTTACTTTAACATATGTGACCTATAATGTGAAATACATATAATGACACTGATACAATACCTATAAAGTATTGCACGAACGGTTTAATAGTAAAGGAATAAATGGAAAATATCATACAGAAAATATCATACAGAAAATATCATACAGAAAATATCATATGGAAAATACCATTGCAAATATAATAATTAGGAAGCATTAAGCTCATAGGGAAGAATCCATATGGACTTAGGATGATTGTAAAGATAGAGAATTTGAAGCATTCAGTCATTAAGACATTATGACATTATGAGATTAAAATATTAAATATACTGTTGGACGCAGGTGTAATTATAAGAAAAATGCAACATTTTGTAATAAAATGTTGCATTTTTCTGTACACTTATATTATCGACATACTCAGAAATTACTTAACCCATGAAATAAAATTTTTTAAATAAACTTTTTTAATTATTTTTCGCCACACTCAATTGCCAAAGTAAATTCCGGAAATTCTATCCTCAAGGCTGAAGTGACTTTCTCAATTGTCAAAGTAAATTCCGTGAATTCTATCCCAAAGGCTGA
>ERZ791794.1418-NODE-1418-length-11869-cov-4.261131_pt1 | contig 11869 bp, 11 predicted proteins | sample MGYA00510312_ERZ791794 | MGnify/ENA primary metagenome ERZ791794 (study PRJEB30046, sample SAMN00791977) | human gut metagenome | study: EMG produced TPA metagenomics assembly of the A metagenome-wide association study of gut microbiota in type 2... | reverse complement strand
TGCCGGAAAACACGTATATTTGTTAGCCAATCTGTACCATCCGGCAGCTTATGAACGGGCATGACCGAACTGTAACATGAAGTTGCGTAACGATATCAGGACAGGAGAAAAATACCTTTTGTCCCTGACTCCAATATGAAACAAAGGCAGAAAGAAAAAAGGTCTGCCTCCACACCCTTCGGCATGTCGGCAGATCTTTCGTAATCTTCTGATTTTTATCTGTTTTTGTAACTTATCTTCTTATATTAATTGGTAACTATTCAGAGCCATGCAAATTATGACAATATGGACGTCGAATGCATGCATTCGTAAATACATTTGACATAATTTATATGGCGAAGTAATCACATGAGTAAAACTTAAGCTGCGTATAGCAGCGGTTTTACGAATGGGGGTCTGAATAGTTACATTAATTGTATTTATTCCTTTACCTCATTTAGGCTTTTCCACAGTTCAGATAAGCGGATACTTATCGGTAAGCTTCTGGACGATTGCTCTTGCTTCCGGAATCTTCTCCTCGCCACCCTTCACAATCAATGCAATGGCTTCCGCAATCTGATCCATATCCTCCGTATTCATTCCTCTGGAGGTAACAGCCGGTGTTCCAAGACGGATACCACTTGTCACAAAAGGAGACTTGGGATCATTCGGAATAGTATTCTTGTTCGCCGTAATATGTGCTTCATCCAGCATCTTCTCAACAGCCTTACCTGTCAAGTCAAACGGGGTAAGATCCATCAGCATCAGGTGATTGTCTGTACCACCGGATACAATCCTGATTCCTCTGTCCATAAGACCCTTGCAAAGAGCCTGGGCATTGTCAATAATGTTCTTCTGATACTGCTTAAAGTCATCTGTAAGGGCTTCTTTGAAGCAGACAGCCTTGGCTGCGATCACATGCATCAAAGGACCTCCCTGAATGCCCGGGAACACTGCCTTATTGAAGTTATATTTATCTGCGGCTTCCTGATTGCAGAGAATCATACCGCCTCTCGGTCCACGCAGCGTTTTATGCGTAGTTGTGGTTACCACATCAGCATAAGGAATCGGGCTTGGATGAAGTCCTGCTGCCACAAGTCCTGCAATGTGAGCCATATCAACCATCAATACTGCCCCAACCTCATCTGCAACCTCACGGAACTTCTTGAAATCAATGGTTCTTGCATAAGCGGATGCACCGGCAATGATCATTTTGGGCTTACACTCCAGTGCAATCTCCCTTAATTTATCATAGTCAATAAATCCCTCATCATTTACCCCGTAAGGCACAATATTAAAATATTTACCGGAAATATTCACCGGACTTCCATGTGTCAGATGTCCGCCATGATCCAGGTTCATTCCCATAATGGTATCTCCCGGATTACAGATTGCAAACTGTACGGCAAGATTGGCCTGCGCACCGGAATGAGGCTGTACATTCGCATAATCGCATCCAAACAGTTCCTTGGCACGCTCGATTGCAAGGTTCTCAACCACATCTACACACTGGCAGCCACCGTAGTAACGCTTTCCCGGATAGCCTTCGGCATATTTGTTTGTTAACGGGCTTCCCATAGCTGCCATAACAGCCTTGCTTACCCAGTTCTCAGAAGCAATCAGTTCAATATGACTGTTCTGGCGCTGCTGTTCATCCACAATTGCCTGTGCAATTTCCGGATCTTCTTTTCTGACTTCATCCAATGAATACATAATTCTCCTCCTCTGATTATAAATATAGGTAAGTATAACATAAGAAACCCGAAAAAGAAACATTGCTTTACTCTTTCGACAAATACTGCTAAAATATAGTGAGAATTCATAGGGGGAGAACACTTTTCATGGTAAATATGGTAATTAACCCGGCATCCAAATCCGGCCACGGACTTGAAATGTGGAAGGAACTGGAAGACTGGCTTTTAAAACACAGTATTGAATATGAAGCCTTTTTGTCCAAAGGTCCTGGCGATGTCACCAGGATAGTACACGAATTATGCGAAAACGGATTATCCAAAGCCTCTTCCATGCTGCGGATTATTATTCTTGGAGGTGATGGGACCTTTAATGAAGCCCTGCAGGGAATTACCGACTTTGACTGCGTGGAAATCGGCTATATTCCTACCGGTTCCAGCAATGACCTGGCACGTGACCTTGGAATAAAGGGAGACCCTTCTTTCCTTTTATCCCGGATCCTTGTGTGTGACAAGCCACACCTTATGGACCTTGGCCGCCTGACCTATCACGACTCTGCCAGTGAGCGCTCCAGACTCCATGAAGAAAAGGACTCTGACACCCGCTATTTTGCGGTAAGCTGTGGTATCGGTTATGATGCTGCCATCTGCGAAGAGGCACTGGCATCCCACTTTAAAAACACCTTAAACCGCCTCGGACTGGGAAAACTTACCTACTTGACCATTGCCTTAAAACAGCTTATATTGACAAAGAGAGGAAATTGTACTATTACATTAGATGGTAAGGAACCTTTCGAGCTGAAAAGCTTCTTATTTATAGCAACCATGATTCACCGTTTCGAGGGTGGCGGCTTTATGTTCTGTCCGGATGCCGATGCGCAGGACGGACGCTTTAACCTTTGTGCGGTCGGTCCGATTGCGAAGCTGCGGATACTCTTTGCACTGCCGTCTGCGTTAAAGGGGCAGCATTACCGCTATCCGCACATCTATCCCTATGACGGGGCTTCGGTTCACATCGAAGCAGACCGCCCGTTCTGGGTTCACACCGATGGAGAGGTCTCCAGGAAGAGCAGCTCCATCACAATTGAGTGTTTACAAAAGAAGATTCATCTATTAAAATAGGAATGTTTCTTTGTAGACATGAGGAGGAAATGAGGAAATTATGAAAAAGTTTTATGAAAGGTATAAGCATGCGATACCTCTTATTGTGTATGCATTCATATACCTGAGCTGGTTTTCGTATCTGGAACGTACCGTACAGAACCCGCAGACGATCATCCATATGAAATGGGATGATATGATTCCGTTTTGTGAGGTATTTGTTATTCCATATTACCTATGGTTTGGTTACGTTTCCATTGTTGTACTGTACCTATTATTCAAGAATAAACAGGACTATTACAGGGCTTGTACTTTTCTTTTTACCGGAATGACCATTTTCCTGTTAGTCTCTACCCTCTGGCCGAACGGACATCACCTTCGTCCCGCAGTAATGCCGAGAGATAATATTTTTACGACAATGGTTGCCGCCCTTTATAAGGCAGACACTCCGACAAACCTCTGGCCGAGCATCCACGTATATAATTCCATCGGTGCCCACCTGGCGGTTACTCATAATGAGAAGCTGCGAAAGAACAAAGTGATTTACTTCGGATCATTGATCCTGTGTATTTCCATTATTCTTTCTACTGTATTCATCAAGCAGCACTCCTGCTTTGATGTCATTACCGGTATTCTGATGGGTGCCATCATGTATGTGATTGTTTATCAGCTTGATATTATTTCGATCTATCAGACACGGCAGGCAGCCAGACGCCAGCGGATGCGCGAGGTATAGACTGTTGTTATATTCTGTATTCTGCAAAATATGTAGTCGTTGCCTGATACAAATATCCAAAAGCAAAAGAGTATCTGCAGAAGATAAAATTCTTCTACAGATACTCTTTTTTTATTATGTATTGTTATTTGTCTGCCTCAATCGGAAAATGAACGGTAATTTCAGTTCCCTTTCCGATTTCACTCTTTAATTCCAGCTTACCGTGATGATACTGTACCGCATGCTTCACGATGGAAAGTCCAAGACCGGTACCGCCGGAGGACTTGGAATGACTCTTATCCACGCGGTAAAAACGCTCAAATACTCTGTCCTGATGTTCCGGTGCAATTCCAATTCCGTTATCCTTCACACAAAGAACAGCTTCTTCGTCCTTCCGGTCAACCATAATCTCAACCTTTCCTCCCGGCAGATTATACTTAATGGCATTATCACAAAGATTATATACAATCTCATACATAAGTCTGCGAACACCATACATAATCGCGTTTCTACCTGAAAGAGAAAGGGTAATATCTCTTGCACCTGCTGCAGATTCCAGATTCTGCCCCACTTCCTCCGCAATATCCATAAGGTCAAATTCCTCACAGGGAAGTTCATTTCCTTCATCTAACTGGGACAGACGGATGATGTCCTCAATAAGCGCCACAAGGCGTGTTGCCTCCTTCCGGATGTGGCCGATAAACCGTGGCATATCCTCCGGCTTTACCATACCGGTTTCAATCAGATCCGCACTTCCGATAATTCCCTGAAGCGGGGTCTTTAATTCGTGGGAAACATTCGCGGTAAACTCTCTCCGGTTCCTCTCTGCATATTCCTGTTCCGTGATATCAAATGCCAGCATAACTGCACCAAGCACCTTCCCGGCAGATTCAATCCGGCTGATATCCAGCTGGTATTCCCTTCCCATTCGTTCGACCCGGATCTCACTGTGCCCCTCTTCAAAGGTTTTTTCAATAGCAGCACTCAATGTCCTGCTCCGGTCCAGTCTCAGGAAGTCATGTCCGACTGCTCCCTGTGTATCACTGCCAAAAATATTTCTGGCGGCAGGATTAATACTTAACACAATTCCTTTATTATCTAATAATACCAGACCTTCCTTCATGCTCTCTGTAATCTGGTTAAACTCGTCGGTCTTTTCTTCCAGTCTGCGAAGCTGTTTTGAAATTTCACCGCTCTGCCGGTTAATCCGGTTAAGCAAAGGAGAAATCTCTTCATAGGTTTCATTTTCCAGCGGCCTTTCCAGATCCAGATTATTCAGCGGCTCTACAATCCTCTTGGAAAGCCGGCTTGCAAGCACGCCGGAAAGGATCAGGGCTCCAATAATGATAAATATAATCGGCTGCAGTATACCGAGAACCAGAAGTCCTGTTGTTGCATATTTTGCGGAAATACGCAGCACCGTTCCATCCTCAAGACGTTTGGCATAATATCTGGTCTTTTCCATCAATGTTGCGGAATACCGGGTTGATTCACCAATCCCCTTTTCAAAAGCAGTCTTTACTTCAGCACGATCCTTATGATTCTCCAATTTCTCATTTCCTGTTTCTGTATCATAAAGAACCGTTCCATCTGTATCAATCCAGGTCAGCCGGTAATGATCAGACTGCAGCTGCTCTAAATAATCCACGCCATCCTTTATAACAGAAACAGACGCCAGATTCAGTTCATCCGTCAGCTGCCCCTTCTGGATGTTTCCAAAATACTCATAAAATACTCCCAATATAATTGTCAGGCTGGCAAGCAGTACGGTCGCAGCGACAATTATAATCGATTGAAAGATTTTCTTTGTCATGATTTAGCCTCCAGACGGTACCCTACATTACGTACCGTTTCAATCAGTTCTCCGTAGTCCTTAAGCTTCTGCCGCAGCGTCCGGATATGCATATCCACGGTACGGGTATCCCCGCAGTAGTCCATTCCCCAGACCTCATTAAACAGCTGGTCTCTGGTAAATGCCATGCCCGGATGTGACAAAAACAGCCGGAGAAGTTCAAACTCTTTATAGGTCAATGTAATTCTTTCTCCATCTATGGTTACAGTGTGTTCATCAATATTTACAATCAATCCGCCGGTTTTAAGCAAATGCTCTACCTGACGCGGCTGGCATCTGCGCAGAACCGCTTTCACACAGGATACGAATTCCATTACACCGAACGGTTTCGTAAGATAATAATCCGCACCCAGATCAAGTCCCTGAATCTTATCATATTCCGCTCCCTTTGCCGTTGCCATAACGACCGGAATCTCTCTGGTTTCCGGATCCTCCTTCAGCTTCTGCAAAAGAGTGATTCCATCAATTCCGGGAAGCATTACATCCAGCACAACAAGCTCCGGCTTCTGATTCTTTACCTCCTTCAGAAAGGAGGTTCCATCCTCAAAGCCCTTTGCTTCATAGCCTGTGGACTGTAATGCATATACCTCAATATCGCGAATGCTTGCATCATCTTCTACACACCAAATCATTTCTATTCCTCCTTATGGACTCCCGTAACGGAAAAGATCACCCATTTTGCAATATTTACTGCGTGATCCGCAATACGTTCATAATATTTGGCAATGATCAGCAGATCTATCGCATATTCACCGTCCTTCGAGTCATCCGCAATCTTCCGGATCAGATCTTCCTTCACACGGTCAAAATACCGGTCTACAATATCATCATCCTTAATTACCTTTTCTGCTAACATTATATCACGTTTTACAAACGCATCAACGCTTTCGGTCACCATACCAATGGATGCCTTCGCCATTTCAGGAAGCAGGATATCCTCCTTCCGATCTTCTTCCTTAAGAAAGCAGATGATTTCAGCAATATCCTCCGCCTGATCCCCGATCCGTTCCATGTCCGTAATCATCTTAAGCGCTGCAGAAATCTGACGAAGATCCTTTGCTACCGGCTGCTGCTGCAGCAGAAGCCGCAGGCACATCGATTCAATTGTACGCTCCTTCTGGTCAATCTGGGCATCAATCGGTGCAATCTGTACTGCCAGAGATTTGTTTCCTTCTGCAAGTGCACGGGATGCCAGTTCAATTACTTCTTCACATAAGGCCCCCATTTCAATCAGCTCTTTGTTCAATAATGCAAGCTGTTCATCAAAATGACTTCTCATCATCCAAACCTCCCTGTTATATAATCTTCCGTTCTCTTATCCACAGGATCGGAGAACATTTTTTCCGTATCCCCATATTCCACAAGCTCGCCCAGCAGGAAAAATGCAGTGCGGTCTGAAATACGCACAGCCTGCTGCATATTATGGGTAACAATAATAATGGTATATTTTTTCTTCAGTTCTTCAGCAAGCTCCTCGATTTTCAAGGTGGAAATCGGATCAAGGGCACTGGTCGGCTCATCCATCAGAAGTACTTCCGGTTCTACGGCAAGTGCTCTTGCAATGCAAAGTCTCTGCTGCTGCCCACCGGAAAGACCTAACGCATTCTTCTTAAGACGGTCTTTTACTTCATCCCAGATTGCTGCACCACGTAAAGAACGCTCCACAATATCATCGAGCTTTGCTTTATTCTTTACCCCATGCGTACGCGGTCCATAGGCAATATTATCATAAATGCTCATTGGGAACGGATTCGGCTTCTGGAATACCATTCCGACCTCTCTTCGCAGATCATTTACATCCACATTTGGAGCAAAAATATTCCGCTCCTTGTATTTAATTTCTCCTGTGATTTTTACATCCGGAATCAGATCATTCATACGGTTGATGGTCTTTAAAAAGGTGGATTTACCACAGCCGGACGGACCGATCAATGCGGTAATGCTTTTTTCCGGGATCTCAATATTAATATCTGTCAGTGCCTGATGGCTTCCATACCACAGACAAAGATCATGTACCGTCATAATGTTGTTCATCACTTACATATCCTTTCTCTTTTTGAAATACTTTCCAGCCAGTACTGCCGCAAAATTGATGAGCATGGTGAGAATCATCAGAATCGCCGCAATTGCAAATGCCACTCCGAATTCTCCCTGTTCCTTTGCATATACATAAAGAGCTACTGTCAGTGTTGCTCCGGCACTGCCAAGTCCTTTTACGATATTATTAAGTGCATGGGCAAAGCCGGCGGTGAAAAGCAGGGCTGCGGACTCTCCCAGGATTCGTCCAACCGACAGAATACATCCGGTAATGACACCATCAATACATCCGGGCAGTACTACGGTACGGATCACTCTCCATTTACCCGCTCCCAATCCGAATGCGCCCTCACGGTAGCTTTGCGGAACAGTCTTAAGACTCTCCTGGGTAGTACGCATGATCGTTGGAAGGTTCATAATTACCAGTGTCAGGGCTCCTGCCAGCAGGGAAGTCTTCATATTCAGGAACTGGCAGAAGAACAGCATGCCAACCAGTCCATAGATAATAGACGGAATACCGGACAGGGTTTCTGCCGCATATTCAATTACGCTAACCAGCTTCTTATTGGCTGCATACTCGGTCAGATAAATTGCCGCCCCTACACCAAGAGGCAGAACAATCAGCAGGGTTGCAAGTACTATATAAATTGTGTTCAGGATATCCGGCAGAATTCCGATACGGTCCGCCAGATAACTTGGTGATGTAGTCAGCAGCTCGAAGGAAATATTGGGAAGTCCCTTAATAAACACATATCCGATCAGGAAGAGGACAAGGAGAGCAGTGAGTCCTGTGGAGATCCACATCAATATTTTCATCATCCAAATATAAAACACACGTCTGTGTGTCGTTCCACCATGTTTCATCTCAAGCCTCCTTATCCCGTTTCAGGAAAAAGTTTAAAGCTGCATTAATCAGCATAATGAACAGAAACAGTACCAGTGCAATGGAAAACAATGCCTGTCTCTGTAAGCCTGATGAATAAGACATTTCACTTGCCACTGCTGTCGTAAGGAACCGGACGCTTTGAAAAAGCTCCGGCATGTTGGGTACATTTCCTGATACCATCATGACTGCCATCGCTTCTCCGATGGCTCGTCCGACACCCAGTACTACGGCTGCTGCAATACCACTTTTTGCAGCCGGTACCGATACCCGGAAATAGGTTTCCACAGGCGTGGCTCCAAGAGCCAGAGAAGCATCCTCATACTCCTTCGGTACTGCTTCAAGACTCGTCATGGACACCTTAATAATGGAAGGCAAGATCATAATGGCTAATACAATAATGGCTGCCAACAGGCTTGCTCCATCCGGAACATGGAACAGCTTGCGGATCCCCGGCACAAGCACCTGCATACCCACGAGACCATATACAACAGAAGGAATTCCGGCAAGGAGACTTACTGCGGATTCCATGACGGTGCGAACCTTCTTCGGTGCCACCTTTGCCAGATATACTGCCGTGAGAAATCCAAACGGAACTCCCAGCAGAATCGCTCCTGCGGTTCCATAAACACTGGTCAGAATAAACGGCAGAATTCCATAGGAAGGCTCTGCTGCCGTGGATGCCCACGTTTTGCCAAACAGAAAAGGAATCAGTCCGATCTGCCGGATGGCAGGTATGCCGGAAATGATCAGATACACCGAAATCAGCAGCACACAGCCTACTGTAATCAACCCAAGCACCAGGAAAATCCCGTGTATGAAGTTTTCAAAAAATTGCTTCTTTTTCATGTTATTCACCTGTTATAATTAATTTCTCTACTGTTATTAAATGATATAACGTAATGATATCCAGACAGCAACCCGGATGTCTCTCCTTAAGATGTCATGCTGTCTGGATGTCAGGTTTATTTCTCTTTGATGCTTAGCCGCATCCGGTTTAATGTCTAAATCCGATTTTATTATTCTGAGCCGGATTCCCTGATATCTTAGTTCGCTGCTACTGCTCCGGCCTCGGAAATGATGCCTGCTGCATCAGCAGAAGTGATGTAGTCGAAGAACTTCCGGGCAGTTGCGGATAATGTCACACCATCTTTGGTTACCAGTACGAATGGACGCTGGATGACGTAAGAACCGTCTTTTACGGTATCTTCCGTAGGAACCACACCTCCTACGGAAAGTGCTTTTACACTATCCTTTACAGAAGCAAGGGAAGCATATCCGATTGCATCTGGATTCTGGGCTACGGTTGTGATTACATCACCTGTAGAGGTTAATTCCTGACGGTATGCACATGCATCTTCAGTTCCGGTAATGGATTCGAAGCCATCTCTTGTACCGCTTCCTGCCTCACGTCCGATCAGAACGATTTCTGCATCATTTCCACCGACTTCACTCCAGTTTTTAATTTCACCCTTATAGATCCTGGCGATAGTGTCAATGTCAAGATCAGCAACAGGATTTTCCGGATTTACGATAATTGCAATTCCATCATAAGCAAGTACTGTCTGTGTTAATCCCTTTGCAACCTCTTCATCCTTTAAGTTTCTGCTGGAAAGTCCGATATCACATCTTCCTTCCTCTACTGCTGTAATACCCGAACCGGATCCGGTCGGATTGTAGGTAAAGGTTACTCCATCATTCTGTGCCATGAAGGATTCTCCCAAAGCACCGATCACCTTCTCCATGGAAGTAGATCCATCGGTAGATACGGTTCCGTTGTCCTCAGTTGTCTGTGCAGGTGCTTCTGCTTCTACAGTCGTGTCTTCTGCAGATGCTGCCTCTGTTGTTGTCTCTGTTGTTGCCTCAGCTGTAGCTTCGGTTGCGGTATCCGTTGCTGTGGTTGTGTTAGATCCACATCCTGCCAGGAGTGCTGTTCCTGCAAGAGCCATAACAAATACACTTAATTTCTTTCTCATAATAAATCTCCTCTCGGTTCACCTTTTGTTTTGATTCCGGTGATGTTTTGCTTGTTTTGATCTTATGTATCTCATCATAAAGACTGCTTGTAAAATGAAAAAGTGTGCTTATGTAAAATGTTTGTCAAGGCCGGAAAAGGAAATGTAAAAAGCAGAACCCATTTCTGAGTTCTGCCCTATTCAGTACCGTTGGTTTCTATACCACATCTCTCGCACACTTGTCATAATACATCTTCGCCTGTTCTCCCGTTAGTGAAAACCAACGAACCAGCTTTCCAACAATGGTTTCCTCTGTCCTGTGCTCTTCCAGGTTTTCAAGAATCATCTGTTCTATTCCCTGTTCTATTCCCTGTTCTATTCCAATTTCCACGCCTTCCTCACGGCCAATAGCCCTTTCCTCTGCCCGTAATTCTCTTATTGCCTGACACATATTGTATCCCTCCTTTGCATCATTGTGGTTCATAAAGTTATTCCTGTTCTTCCATAACTCCGACATTCCCAGAAATTTGACAATCATCTCAAATGTATCCTCTGACAGATTCTGATATTCAGCCGAATTATCGATCAATTCTTTCAGTTTTTCTTTATCCTTACGATAAACAAGTGCCTGAAAAAACTGCTTCAATTCCGTATGAAACACTTGAAAATCCTGCTGTTCATTGATACAGTACAATCTCATTTGGTAATCCGAAAAATTTTTCTTTTCTTCACTCTCGTCATCAATGCAAGTCATATCAGACAGGCTCCTTGGGCCATCCCATTCCTTTTCTCCGTGATATAAACAAACTGTATATACCGGTAAAAGTCTGTCCCTTTTCCTGATGCCGCACAGCTTCTCCGGACCTCGAAGTGTCTCCTTCTTTATCTTATACGTTTCCTTCAGATTATTCAGCTGCTCCTGATAGTCCAGAAAATCATATTCCATGCATCGTAAGGGCATCGTATAATCCACAACACTCTGATTCTCTAATGCGAATATCCGGAATTGACCGTTCTGTCTGCTTCTCATCTTTAAATCACGATATCGTCTTTGGACTCTTCTATATTTTCCTTGCGACTTTCGTTCTACTTTGCTTTGATCTGCTTCTAAGCTTCCCTCTATTTCAAAATAGTCTCCTGCTTCCCGTTCCAGTGATTTCGGATCAATCATTTGCTTTCCGTCAAACATAATACCATTCATCAAATCAGCAAATCGTTCCCTGTTACTGAGATACCTGCCCATCAGTCCATCATATTTTCCCACTTTTCCTCCTTCTGCAGGAAAAACAGCAATACACAGAACCGGAAGAATACAAGCTCCAATCGTACACAAAATCACTGTTTCTAAAATCTCCTGCCTATTCTTAATATAGTTTTGGAAATAAGCATAGATTCTAGAAATGCAGCCTTGATTTTCGAATAGTTTCCTAATTTGAAAATGGTAACGAAATGTTCCTTAATGAATTTTAGATTTCGATTCAAACAATTCTGTCATATGCTTAATCTGATTTGTAACTTCAATATAGCAGAATGTTTAGTAAATTTCAACATGTTTTTAAAGAAATTTATGTTCTTCTTTGGTGGTTTGTTACTGTTCATGAAGCAGCCAGACACTTGCTGTCAGGCTGCGTAAGAACATGAGTCAGGAGTGAGCAG
>ERZ791794.1417-NODE-1417-length-11872-cov-27.509097_pt1 | contig 11872 bp, 12 predicted proteins | sample MGYA00510312_ERZ791794 | MGnify/ENA primary metagenome ERZ791794 (study PRJEB30046, sample SAMN00791977) | human gut metagenome | study: EMG produced TPA metagenomics assembly of the A metagenome-wide association study of gut microbiota in type 2... | reverse complement strand
GGTACGGCAATTTTCTGATACTACCAAATTTCACCCTGCAGAGTTATGTTAAACGGATTTAACACTTCGGGCACATCTGGTTAATCTTGCCAACTCATAATTTATCGGGCGAGAAAACTATATTTTATAAAAAGTTTCTCTATGCTTTCTTACTCCGAAAACAGTAGGAAGCAAGAAATCCATCATCATCCACCGAACCCATTTCCACCTCCCAAGCGTGACAGTTGTGACAGTTGTGACAGTTTTCAGCGCCTACTCCCACCTCCCTCTCTTTAGAGGTAACTTATTATATATATAATTATATATATAATAAGTTAAATATAACAATAACAATTTGAAAGCAGCCCGATTTCATATACCCCTCCCCTGAAAACTGTCACAACTGTCACAACTGTCACAACTGTAACGCCTCTCTCAATCCTTCTCCTCTCCTTCTCCATCCATCCTGTTTTGTAAAGAAAAAAGGAATCACCCTACCCCCTGGAGGTTATTAGGGGGATACGCTCATGCCCATAGGGGGTGCTGCTGAGTAGATACTTCATTTCATCCTTTAAAATCAGTTAAAAAATGGGTGTTCCCCCATAAAATGTGCAAAAACATGATAGGATTCCCTCATAAAATGTGTATATTTGCAGCGTTATTCCCTCATAAAATGTGGGATAATAGGTACTTATTCCCTCATAAAATGTGATTTTAAGATACGGATTATGGAAAGATTAGCTATCAATGAACTTCTGAAATGGAAGAATAAACAATATCGTAAACCTCTTATTATAGAGGGCGCCAGACAGGTGGGAAAGACTTGGCTGGTGAAGGAGTTTGCCCGCCAGAATTACAAGCAGCTGGCATATGTGAACTTTGAAGAGATGAAGATCCTGCAGAATCTATTTGAACAGGATTTCAGTATTCCTAGAATTCTTACAGCTATTGGGGCTGCAACGAATGTAACCTGCACAGAGGGCGAAACGCTGATATTCCTGGATGAGATTCAGGCTGCCCCTCATGCTGTTACTTCTCTCAAATATTTTGCAGAGAATGCGCCGGGCTATCATGTCATAGCTGCAGGTTCTCTTCTGGGTATCGAACTGCATCAGGGGGAATCTTTTCCTGTGGGTAAGGTGGAATTTCTCTCTCTGTATCCAATGAACTTTATCGAGTTCGTGATGGCTATGGGGGAGAAGAATCTGGCGCAGCTGCTTCAGACGAAGGATTGGAATATGATAACGATGTTTGCTCCCAAGTTTCAGGAACTCTTGAAGTATTATTACTACGTGGGAGGCATGCCTGAAGCCGTATTGAGCTTTAGCCAGAATCGTGACTGGAAAGAGGTGAGAACCATACAGAAGGACATTCTGAACAGTTATCAGAGAGATATGTCGAAGCATGCTCCATCGGAGATTATTCCCCGTATTACTGATTTGTGGAAATCCTTGCCCGCCCAGTTGAGCAAGGAAAACAGGAAGTTTATCTATGGAGTGGTGCGCGAGGGGGCAAGAGCCCGGGAGTATGAGTTGGCCTTGCAGTGGCTGCTGGATGCCGGACTGATATATAAGGTATATAATGTGAAGGCTCCCCGACTGCCGCTTGCCAGTTATGAAGACCGGGCGGCCTTCAAGATCTTTGTCCTGGATGTCGGGCTTCTAGGTGCGATGTCTAATCTCAAGGCTGCGACAATAGTGGCTGGCAACAGTATTTTTACCGAGTTTAAAGGGGCATTGACGGAGCAGTATGTTTTGCAGCAGCTCATTCTCAGGTATGAACCGTATTATTATGCCAAGACCAACAGTACTCAGGAGATTGATTTTCTGCTCCAGGATGAGGAGGATGAGATTGTTCCGCTGGAGGTGAAAGCCGAGACGAATGTCAAGGCAAAGAGCCTGCGCCAGTTTGTTGCAGACAACCAGTCAAAGAAGGCCTATCGCATCTCCATGAATGATTATCTGCAGGAAGATTGGGTTACTAACGTACCGCTCTATGCGGTAAATGGTCTCGAATTTTATTCGATACAAAATTAATCTTTCTCACGAAAACACAAAAGCCCCCCCAAAAAAAACTTGCATAAAAGAGAAATATTGCTTATTTTTGCATTATCTTTGCAGGAAAGGACGAAAATATGGAACAAGAAAACAACAGAATACAATTACCCCTAGAAGAAATCAAGCTCGCATTCGCTGCTTCATGCGTTGAGGGAGCTGCAAGAAAGCTCGGGGTACCATATATTGAAATATACGAAAGAATGAGAAAGGTTGATTTAATCAACAAGTTCATTCTGCCCCACTACGATACGCTCCACACCGAAAGTCGAGAGTATCTTATAGAAGATGTCATTGAGTGTCTAACTAATTGGGAGAAGAAAGCTTCTCATCAATAAATACTTAGAATATAATGGAACAGAAAAAATATAAACAGATCAACACAAAGACGCCTGAGATTCAAGAAATGATTCTCAGCTATCAGATAGGTGGCGTAGCATACGAACTGTCACAGCGCTTGGAAATATCTCCAGCTCTGGCTCTTGATCTTTTCTATCGCAGCAAGACCTGTGCCCAACTCCACGATAAGCGCACCGGCCTGTATCTCATGAGCAATGGCTACATCGCCGATGATTTCATTTACGAGAAGCAGAGAGGGTACTAAGCCGCATTTTTATATCAGAGATACCTTGCCCCCACACGCCCTGAAGGGGCAGAAGCTCCTAGCCCAGGGTAACACCCTGGGTATAAGCGCAATCAGCCCTGCGCCCTGTAGGGGCAAAAGCTTTATGTTTTGTCTGGAGTTTTAAAGCTTTTGCCCTTACAGACCGAAAAGATTTGCGTATTTTTCTAAGATTTTAGCTAAAAAGATTTGCGTATTTTCTAATATTTCCGCTAAAAAAATTTGCGTATTTTCTAAGATCTTCCAGAGGATTATCTCCCTACCGAAGATTCTCATTATGAATTTGAGCCAGAAGATGTGAACAAAGAGAACTTATCCATAGCAGAAATGAGCGGCAAGAAACTCGACTGGTTCCGCAAGGTCTGTGCAGCGGTACTTTAGATACCTTGCGCCCCACATGACCATCATGCTGTTGTCGTATTTCTCCTGTTCCTCTTTGGTCAGAGTCTTGGAGTCGGCGATTTCTGCCAGTCTCTTGAATATCTTATGCTGAGCCTCAAAAGGCATTTTTTCTAAAGTCTCCATATGCTTCAAATTATAAATCCAACAATCTAAAAACGTAGTACACTCTTCCTTATGTACTCACGTTGCAAAGATACGCTTTTCTTTCGTAACTTCCAAGAAATTAACTAAGAAAAATTCTCTAATTCTTGACGAAAAACGAATCAAGCACTTGGTATAATTTTAAGAATCAAGAATTTAAGAATTTTCATTCTTGCTTGATGAATTTTGAACTGACAAATCATCACCATAACCCGTCAAATACTCGTTTTAATACTAAAAAGAATAAAATAACCAGCTAAATATTTGGAAGTTACAGGAATATTGCTTATTTTTGCAGAAGAAAAGCTGCACTCGGCAATTTGAAAGCAAGCTTTCATTGCGCACGTTTGCATCACAAACATTTTAAATTATATAATTATGTTAGGAATAAATGCACCAAAAGTTTTAGCTAAAGGCAAATACGCACAAGCCGTTCGTAAAGCCGCTCTTGCATCCATCGGTGCAAAAGCAAAGAAAGACGATGCCACAAAAACATCAAATTATCCATATAAATTTGAGTGGAATTTAGAATGAATTTAGAAGAATATAAAATAGAACTTTTATCAGACTTTGAAGAGTTGATAAATTTCTATACAGGAAAAGACAAAATGGATGACTTTCTTCATAATCACTTACAAGATTGTGAAGAGAGTCATTATTGTAAGACATTTTGTGTCCGCTTAAAAGCAAACAACACGATTGTTGCAATTTTCGCCTTAGCATTCGACTCTGTTGACATTGATTCAGATGATTTTGATGATATGCGTATGGGGGCAGCAGGAACCGATTTGCCAGCAGTAAAAGAAACATTCCGAGAACAATTCGAACAAAAATATACTTATCCCGCTTTAGAAATTGCCTACTTAGCTATTGAACAAAAATTTCAAAGTTTACACCTAGGTTCAGCCTTAATTGAAGAAATAGCTTCGATGGCTAGAAACCAAAGATATGCCGGTTGCGTCTTCTTGACTGTAAGAGCTTGGCATACCTCTGATTATAGCGCAGTAGGTTTCTATGAAAAAAATCAATTTGCAAAATTGACTCCAGTTCCCCAAATGGATGTTTGGCCAATGTACAAAACAATTTGGCCGGAGGAATAACCCCCTACACGCCCTGAACCAACGGGCACCGGACGAAGGGAATTGAAAATCACCACAATTTCCAGGCCCACTCCATAGAAGATCTTCCAGAGGATTATCTCCCTACCGAAGATTCTTATTATGAATTTGAGCCAGAAGATGTGAACAAAGAGAACTTATCCATAGCAGAAATGAGCGGCAAGAAACTCGACTGGTTCCGCAAGGTCTGTGCAGCGGTACTTTAGATACCTTGCCCACACACGCCCTGAAGGGGCAGAAGCACCTAGCCCAGGGTAACACCCTGGGTATAAGCGCAATCTGCCTTGCGCCCTGTAAGGGCAAAAGCTTTGTCTGGAGTTTTAAAGCTTTTGCCCTTACAGACCGAAAAGATTTGCGTATTTTCCAAGATTTTAGCTAAAAAGATTTACGTATTTTCCAAGATTTTAGCTAAAAAGATTTGCGTATTTTCTAATATTTTTGTATTTTTGCACCGCCAAAAGGCATAAAATCAAGAAGTTAAAGATTTCGTAAACAATAGAAAATAAATACTCTAAGGTGGTGTCACAACGCTACTTGTTGTATACTAAGGATTTGACGAACGATGGCAATACCTTATTGCCGCCATATTGTTGTGGCGCTGTTCTATGGTTAAACGGTCTGACATATTACTCTATCTTTTTTAAAAAGGGATTTCTTCAATCCCATCATAACTTTTCATCCGCAAAATTATTTTTTTCTTATGAACCCCCAAAAAGAAAAAGCCCAAAAACTTGCATAAAAGAGAAATATTGCTTATTTTTTAGAAAAAAAGATGGCAAAGGAAATATAAGCTTATCAGTAATTTCTCATAAATCGTGTAATAATTCATAAAAAAGAAGGTTTTTACTTGGTAGTTTCAGGTTTTTATTTTATCTTTGCAATATGAAGAAGGAACAAGAACTTACATTGACAGCCATCCGTGAATGCCTGGCAAAAAATATGCCACCATACGGGAAAGCGATACTTTTTGGCTCACAAGCTAGAGGTACCGCTAGAGATGATAGCGACTGGGACATTCTTGTTATCTTAGACAAGGAACAGCTTCTTCCTTCTGATTATGATAATGTAACCTATCCTCTTACCGAACTAGGTTGGGATTTAGGAAAAGAAATAAACCCAGTAATGTATTCCGCTAAGGAGTGGCAGAAATATAAGATTACACCATTTTATAAAAATGTAGAAAAGGAAGGAGTAAGTTTATGGGGCTAACAAACGATGAAAGAAGTTCTTTAGTAGAACTTCGTCTGGAAAAAGCAAAAAGATTTATAGCAGAAGCAGAGCAAATGCTTTCTATGGGATTATGGGATTTGGCAGCTAATAGGTTTTACTATTCTTGTTTCCATGCTGCTCAGGCACTATTAATACATTATGGGCTTTCGGCACATACTCATGCTGGTACTTTAGGCGTATTTGGTATGAATTTCGTTAAGACAGGTAAAATTGACAAAGAACTTGGTGCATTTTTCTCCAGGATGGAACAATTAAGAATGAAAGCTGATTATAACTGCGAATATGATGTAAGTAATTCTGACGTAGAAAATATGCTACAACCCGCTCATGACTTTTTAAATAGCATCATCAAACTTATCAAGGAAAAACAATAATGTGCAATATAACTTTCACCCAAAAGTCGTACTTTTGCGGCTCAGGGGAGATTGTCCGTGGATAGACAACTGCTATTTGCGCAGTTGTCACCTTTGGATTAGAAGTGATAAGTTTGTAGATGGCTCTTTTAGTCTTCACGAACTTTTTTTCTTTGCTTGACTTCTTGGGCTGTTTCTTTCTTTTCGTTGGCGAACTCTTTTGTGTCGTTGGCGAACTGTTGATTTATGACACACCCTCTTGTGGACCTTCAGCCCGTACTTAAACCACATGCGAAACTTGAGTTAAGAGTCCACTTTAAAATTCCGTGAAATCCCTGCCTATTCCTCTCGTCTTTCCGCCTCCGGCTCCGCCACCATTTCCGTTTTTTCTTCCGGCAGCACATACCTCTTCACCTGGATATCTTCCAGATAGATATGGTTCAGCGTAAAGGCGAGCGACTCCAGCGTCTTCTCCCTTACTGCCGGCTTCAGTTCACATTCCCATATCACGATGGTATGCCATCCCATTTCAGCCAGCCGGTGCAGCACCTCATGGTCCCTCTCCCGGTTCCTCCTGATCTTCTCCATCCAGAACCCGGTGTTCGATTTCGGCACCACATAATATTTGCACCCCTCATGTCCGTGCCAGAAGCACCCGTTCACCAGAATACAGGTGCGATATTTCCTCAGCACGATGTCCGGCTTGCCCGGCAACCGCGGATGATTGAGCCGATACCTGAATCCCCTACTCCACAGAAATTTCCTGACAAGAATCTCCGGTTTGGTATCCCTGCCCCTTATTGCCGCCATATTGTTGTGGCGCTGTTCTATGGTCAAACGGTCTGACATACTCTTTATTTACAAAGACTTCTTTTAACGTAACTTAGAAATAAAAACGAGGTCACTCTTACCAGCAACATCGTTCAAATATTAGTTGAGTTTTAAAATATCCTCCTTGGCAAGCCCTGTATATCTTGCAATTTTATCAATAGGCTCGTTTTCCATCAGCATAATCTTAGCCATTTCTATTTTACCCTCTTTTTTACCTTCTATTCTACCTTCTATGATAGCTCCTTTATATGCTGCAATGTTATCACGCATCACCTTGATACTTTCATCATATTTTTCACGGTCTTCCTTACTGAGTGCAGTGATATCCGCTATCTCAGCCAGTTTCTGGAAGACGGCATTTCTTGCCATAAACGGCATTCTTTCCAATGTACTCATATTCTTTAAAACAAATATCCAACGTTCAAAATCAGTTTCACATTCATCCTCCTCCTTAGTAAAGAGGGGAAGCATAAGATATATCATTCTGAGATTATCAGAGAAAACCCGTCCTGTTTCTGTATCCACAAGACAAACATCTGTTCTAAACTTCTCAGGGCTTCTACTCTCTATATTGAAGTTCATAAAACATACAGTATAGACCGGTGCGAGGTGATAGTCCCATTCCCCCTTCACGCCTTGCTTTACTATAGCACGCGAAGCATAATAAAGAGAGCAATCTACAAAATGTTCCTGATAACGGTTTTGCATCTCCACTATAATATGCTGTCCCTGATCTGTAGTACAATATATATCATATATGATACCACGCATATTCTTTGCCTCGGGCAATTGCTCCTTGTCCTTAAAGGTGATATCCGTTATCGTATGCTCACCCTTCAGGAGATCATTGAGGAAACTAATCAGTAAATCTTTAGTGATTTCCTGTCCAAAGATCAGTTTAAATCCCCAATCAGAAAATGGATTGATAAACTTTCCCATACGCTATCTTATTTTTTCTGCAAATTTACATTTTTCCTTTGAAAACACAAAAGAAAAAGCCCAAAAACTTGCATAAAAGAGAAATATTTCATATATTTGCATAAGAAAAGCTACACTCGGCAATTTGAAAGCAAGCTTTCATTGCACTCGTTTGCATTACAAACATTTTAAATTATATAATTATGTTAGGAACTGAACTTCCGCATGTGGTTCAGGCACGGGCTGAAGGCCCAAAAGCTCCTAGCCCAGGGTAACACCCTGGGTATAAGCGCAATTCGCCTTGCGCCCTGTAAGGGCAAAAGCCTTTTTAAAAAGGATATTAAGAATGAAAACAAGAGAAGAATACATAGCCCTCATCAGTAAAACATTCTTTTCTCACGAAAACACAAAAGAAATCCCCCTAAAAACTTGCAGAAAAGAGAAATATTTCTTATTTTTGCAGGCAGATAAATTTTAGAAACATGACAACAGAAGAACAATATAAAAGTTTTATACTGAATTGCACTTCATCACCCAAAAGTGTCAACAACTATAGTGATTTTAAGCGCATTAATGGAACTGTAGCCAAAATCAAAGGAATCGAATCCTTTGATATTTACTCCTGTGTACATACCAAAGAACTACAAGATATCATAGATTCACTTTATGATAATGAAGAATTCAAGCAGTATGATAAAATTGGCAGTAACCAGTATTCTAACACATTAAAGACATACATGCGTTTCCTATGCGCTAAGGAACTTTTCTCAAACGAAGCAAAAAAAGTAAAGCTCCCTTCAAATCTTACTCTACAGCAGATTTACTATGGTGCTCCTGGCACAGGTAAATCAAAGACCATCAAGGACTTGACTTTCGGAGAGAGCGTGATTCGTACTACATTCCATCCAGACTCTGATTACGCCTCTTTTGTAGGTACTTATAAACCTATCACAGAAGAAGTTGTACTCCGAGATTGTAATGGCAAAAAGGTCATCGATGACGATACAAAGGAAGTCGTAAAGGAAGAAAGAATTGCTTACAAATTCATTCCTCAGGCTTTTCTCGATGCCTATGTGAAAGCGTGGAAGAAACTAGGCTCCAGCAAGAAGCAATATCTTATTATCGAAGAAATAAACCGAGGTAATTGCGCCCAAATCTTTGGTGATCTGTTCCAATTGCTCGATCGCAACGAATATGGTTTTTCTGATTATCCTATCGTTGCAGATAAGGATATGCAGAAGTATCTCGAAAAGGAATTTGCGGGATGGGAGATTACGAATAAAGACGAAATCAACCAGCTCTATGGCGAAGCCAATATGGTAAACCTCATCATGAAGGGAGAGCGCCTTGTTCTGCCTTCTAACCTCTATATTTGGGCTACAATGAACACCAGCGACCAGAGCCTCTTCCCTATTGACTCAGCCTTTAAGCGCCGCTGGGATTGGAAGTATGTGTCTATCAGCGAAGGTCGTGACAAAGAAACCAATGCTAAACTCAACTGGTACATCAACACGGGTGATAAGCAGTATGATTGGTGGTCATTCATTAGCCAGGTCAACAAGCTGATTGGTTCACTTACCAATTCAGAAGACAAGAAACTCGGCTATTTCTTCTGCAAGGCAAAGGATGGCGAAATCGATGCAGATTTATTCGTTAGTAAGGTTATCTTCTATCTCTGGAATGATGTGTTCAAGGACTATGGTTTCGATGATAAGGACTTTCAGGATGAAGAAGGCAAGATTCTGTCTTTCGACCGATTCTATGAGGATAAGAACGGCAAAACTAACGTTGATATAACTATCGTTGAGCAGTTCTTGGAGAATTTGGGAGTAGAGGAATACATTTCAGAAGAAGAAGGAGAAGAAGAGGAAAAAATTGATGCTGTCCCAAGCAACAATGAAACTAAAGGCAACGATAAAACAAAATATAGTTTCAATGGCTCTGAACCGCTTGGCAAAGGTGACTTAGGTATTTCCATCATTAAACAATATCTGAAGGAACATCCCAAGATGAAATATTCTGAAATCAAAGAAACCTTCCCAGACTCGATGCTTGGAAAGGAACTGAAACTCATAGGATTAATAGTCACTCGTCAGGAAATAGAAAACGCTATAGATAGTTACAAGAAAAGAGCCTATGGCTTTTATAAAAAAAGAAAATTCTATTCTTCTGATGGAGTCGAGTTTTATGTAAGCAATTGGTGGAATATAACAAACATTGATTCTATTATCCAATTTGCAAAAGAACAAGGCTGGACAGTAGAACCAACAAAATAAAGACATTATGAGAATCCTCATAGAAGAACATCAGTATCAGGCTGAACAGATTAGGGATGTTCTGCACGGCATCGACGCCATGCAGGACATTGATGGCAACGTCAGCATCAACTACGTTGGGTATTACTACAATACCCAGCTCAACGATTGCGTCTTTATTTTGCCGAAAGTACTGCTGGAAGACACTCCAGATGGGGAAAGAGTTTTTGGCAAATACGCCCCGGAAAACATCGTAAACCTGAACCAGAACAACCCACTCTCTCAACAGGAGAAAGACTTCATCTATGAGTTCTCTGTCTGGATTTACCGCACCATAGAGGTTTACAACAATACCACCAGAAACGGCATTGTCTATCACCAGAAAATAGCGTGCCTCGGTAAAAGTAACAGACAAATCAACAACACATTCCTCGATATCCTGCTGGCTCTCATCGACTTCAACAAGCATAACCAGAATTTTATCTTCTTCATCCTGAAGAACATTCATTCTGGTTACAACCGCATTCATTGGTCTAAGACCATATCTACCACAAGAGCCATAGTCTGCAAAAACAGTCCTGTTTATACGAATCCTGTCAACAGGAAGAAGCAGATCAACTTCGATGAAGAGTTACTGATTATTTTCTATTCCATACTGAATTATATCAGCGAAAGATACGGCTTCAACAATCATATCAACTGCAATTTCCAGCTGATAACAGGCTATCGTTTCAAGACCTATCTGGATGGATTAGGGAAGACTAGGCTGCTACAGATTAAGTATAAATACTTCTCAGACAAGGCTTTACACCTCTGGCAACTATGCTATGATTTCTTTGACAATGCTAAGCGCATGAACATCCAGCAGGAACGCAAGGAGTATCTTCTGGTTAAGAGTTTCAATATCGTTTTCGAGGCCATTATTGATGAACTTCTAGGCGAGAAGAACATTCCAGCCGGACTGAAAGAACAGGCTGACGGCAAGCGCATAGACCATCTGTACAGCTACCAGAACCTGATTACAACAAGAAATCAGGAGCCAGTTTATTACATCGGCGACAGCAAATATTACAAGCTAGGTCATTCCATCGGCAAAGAATCTGTGTATAAGCAGTTTACGTACGCCAGAAACATCATCCAGTGGAACCTGAACCTCTTTATGAACGACGATAAGGACGATGAAGAACTGCAATACGACAAGCGTAATTTTGGCAACGTACCCAAGCTTCGCGATGACCTGACGGAAGGCTACAACATCATTCCGAACTTCTTTATCAGCGCAAAGATGGCAGAGAATCTATCTTTCTCAGACCAGATTTCGTCAACCGACAGGGAACATAAGTGCTTCAACACCCAGCATTTCAACGATCGCCTGTTCGACCGCGACACCCTTCTCGTCTTCCACTACGATGTCAACTTCCTCTATGTAGTATCTCTGTATGCCCGTCATAACGAGCACCAGAAATTCGCCTGGAAAAACCGGGTTCGCAAGATGTTCCGTGATGAAATCCAGAAGATGCTAGACGAAAGATACGACTTCTATCGCCTCACGCCGAAAGAAGATACGCATGTAGAAGAATTCGTCAGCCGGAATTTCAGAAAGCTTATCGGCAAGATATTCTCACCAACGAAATCCAATGATTATCTGATACTTGCGTTCGAGAAAGAAGACTCCAACGAGGAGCAGAAAGAAGCTATCATAAACGATGTTAAGGAGAAATTCTATATAGAGGGATTTGCCTTATCGGATGATGACAGGATAGGCTAATATATTATAAGATACTTGCCACTATCCCTACATCCGCTGCAGCCCAGTTGAGCCCTTTCAGCTCATCTTTGCTGCACCACTTACTATCAGCGTGCTCACGCCTCCTGAACCCATTAGCATCGCCTTTTGGCGTACACAGAAAGGCTGTCATGGTTATCGAGAAATCAGGATACTCGTGATTCACAGTTACCAACTCCTCTC
>ERZ791794.1415-NODE-1415-length-11878-cov-10.464180_pt1 | contig 11878 bp, 7 predicted proteins | sample MGYA00510312_ERZ791794 | MGnify/ENA primary metagenome ERZ791794 (study PRJEB30046, sample SAMN00791977) | human gut metagenome | study: EMG produced TPA metagenomics assembly of the A metagenome-wide association study of gut microbiota in type 2... | reverse complement strand
CGGATCAGCGCCACATCCAAAAGCCCCGCCACCGAGCGCGGCGGCTCCCCGAAGCGGTCGCACAGCTCGTCCATGGTGTCGCTCCAGTCCTCCTCGGTGCGGATGGCCGCGATCTTCTTGTAAATATCAATGCGCTGCGCCAGCGATGGAATGTATTTTTCCGGGATATGCGCCTCGACCTGGATATCCACCAGACATTCGAGGTTTTCCACCGGCTTTTCACCCTTTTGCTCCCTTATGGCGTCCCCTAAAAGCCGCAGGTAGAGGTCGTAGCCCACCGCCTCCATCTGGCCGTGCTGGGCGCTGCCCAGAATGTTGCCGGCGCCGCGAATTTCCAAGTCCCGCATGGCGATTCGGAAGCCGCTGCCGAAGCTCGTGAATTCCCGTATTGCCTCCAGCCGCTTCTCGCTGATCTCGGAGAGCGCCTTGCCCCGGCGGAAGGTGAAGTAGGCATAGGCCCGGCGGCCGCTGCGCCCCACCCGGCCCCGCAGCTGGTACAGCTGCGAAAGCCCCATCCGGTCGGCGTCCTCGATGATGAGGGTGTTGCAGTTGGGGACATCGACCCCCGCCTCGATGATAGTGGTGCACACCAGAATATCAATTTCCCGCTCCAGCAGCCGCTGCCAGATATCGGAAAGCTCATCCTCGCTCATCCGGCCGTGGGCGGTCACAATGCGGGCCTCCGGCAGCTCCTCCCGCAGGTGGGCGGCCGTCAGCTCGATGTTATCGATGCGGTTGTGCAGGTAAAATACCTGCCCGCCCCGCCGCAGCTCCTTGCGGATGGCTTCGGTGATGATGTGGTCATCGTACTCCAGCACATAGGTCTGCACCGGGTGGCGGTCCTGCGGCGCCTCGTTGATGACCGACATATCCCGGATGCCGCTCATCGCCATGTTCAGCGTCCGGGGGATGGGCGTGGCGGAAAGGGTCAGGATATCCACGCTGCCCTTCAGCTGCTTGAATTTCTCCTTCTGCTTCACGCCAAAGCGCTGCTCCTCATCGATGACGCAGAGGCCGAGATCCCTAAAGCGCACATCCTCCTGTACCAGGCGGTGGGTGCCCACCACCACATCGATCTTGCCGTCCGCCAGCTTTTGCAGGATGGCCTTTTGCTGCTTCGGGGTGCGGAACCGGGAAAGCAGCTCCACTGTGACGGGGTAGCCCTCCAGCCGCCGCAGGAAGGTCTGGTAGTGCTGCCACGCCAGGATGGTAGTGGGCACCAGCACGGCGCACTGCTTGCCATCCAGCACGCACTTAAAGACCGCCCGCAGGGCGACCTCCGTTTTGCCAAAGCCCACATCGCCGCACAGCAGCCGGTCCATGGGGGCGGGCTGCTCCATATCGTGCTTGATCTCCTCGATGCAGCGCAGCTGATCGTCGGTTTCCTCGTATTCAAAGCGCTGCTCAAACTCGGTTTGCCAGTCGCTGTCCGGGCTAAAGGCAAAGCCCTTTACCGTGCTGCGCTTGGCATACAGCTGAATGAGCTCCGCCGCCATATCCTCCACCGATTTTTTGACCCGCTGCCGGGTGCGGCTCCATTCGTTGCCGCCCAGCCGGTTCAGCTTAACGGTCTGCTCATCCTTGCCGCCCACATATTTGGTCACCAGGTCCAGCTGGGTGACGGGGACATACAGCATATCGGTGCCGGCATACCGGATCTTGATGTAATCCTTGGTGACGCCGCCGATTTCCTGCTTGACGATGCCCTCAAAAATGCCGATGCCGTGCGCCGCATGGACCACCGCCATCCCGGGGGTCAGGTCGGTCAGTTCCCGCAGCACCTCGCCCTGCTGCCGGCGGGCCTTGCGGCGGTTTTTAGCGGCGGTGGCGCTGCCGCCCTTGGCTGTGGTAATGACAGCCCACCGCAGTTCGGGGTATTCAAAGCCGGAGGAAAGACTGCCGGGCAGCACAAATATTTTACCGGTTGTAATATTTTCCTGAGATTTTACAAATCTCGCCGCAAATCCCCGGCGGGTCAGGTCCTCGGTCAGCGCCAGGGCGCCGCGTTCGGTACCGGCCAGCAGCCATATGGTCCAGTCCCGCTGCCGGTAGCTTTCCAGGTCCTCACACAGGGGGTCCAGCGCCCCGCCCCAAACCGAAAGCGCATTGGCCGCAACATGGTACAGCCCCGCCAGCGGCAGGCCGGGGTAGCTGCGGGGAAAGCTATCCAGAATGACGGTGGGGAGGACGGGCAGCTCCTCCGCCAGCACCCCCGCCTCCGGGAACAGAAAAGCGCAGCCCGGGGCCAGAGTTCCCTCCTCCAGCAGGGCGGTCACATCCTGCTTTTGCTGCCAGCAGGCGTGGTTCAGGCTCTCCTTCAGGTTCACCCCTTCGGAAAGCAGCAACAGCCGCTCTCCCCGGTAGGAGAGCAGATTGCTGCCCGCCGGGCACAGCAGCCCGGCATAGCGGTCGGCGGCCGGCAGGGCCACACCGCCCTCCAGCAGCTCCATATCCTGCCGTAGGGTCTCCTCGCACAGGGCTTTCTGCTTTGCGCTCAGCCGGGAAAGCTTTTCTTTCAGCTGGGCGGCCAGCTCGACGGGGTGGTACAGCAGCTCCCGCACGGGGGTGATTTCCACCAGCTTCATGCTGTCCTCCCGGCGCTGGCTTTCCAGCGAAAAGGCCGCGATGGAATCCACCTCGTCCCCCCAGTATTCCAGCCGGATGGGCCAGCTGTACTGCGGCGGGTAAAAATCCACGATGCCGCCCCGGGCCGCGAACTGCCCGATGCCCTCTACCTGCTCCGCCCGCTGGTAGCCGGCCTGCACCAAAAATTCCAGCAGCTTTTGGGGTGGGTATTCCTGCCCCACCCGCAGACTCAGCGTGGCGGCCGAAAGCTGCTCCGGCAGCAAGGTGGGCTGCAGGGCAGCGGCCACCGTCCCCACCACAATGAGGGAGGGATCCCGCTGCAGGCGGCGCAGAACGCCCAGCCGCAGCTGCTCATATTCCTTTCCACGCTGTGGTAGGTAAATTCCCGTTCGGGGTACAGCAGCGCCCGTTCCTCGCCGTAAAAGCGGTTGATATCCTCCATCAGGCGGGTGGCGGCAGCCTCCTCATCGGTGAGGAGGACGGCGCCCCGGCCCAGTTCCCGGCACAGGGCGGCGGCAAAGTGGGCCTTATGGACGGCGGCAAGGCCATCCAGCAGCAGGGGGCTTTTGCCCGCGCGCAGCGCATCGCGGGCAGAGGAGAAAGCGGCTAAATTTTGGAGCTTTTGAAGCATAGGGTACCTCCTGATTGGGGTGGGAAAAGGCCTTTCACTATTACGGCAAAATGGAGCCTTTTTTGCATGTGAAAGGTTAATAATTCACTTTTATTTACGGAAGATTTACAAAATGGGGAAATACTGGGCGAAGATCGCATAAATAGTGGATTTTATTGGGGGAGTGAGACTGGGATTTATTGTGTGAATTTGTGGTCGCCTGGCGGTGGGGCGGAGTCACCGCAGGGTGACGACCTGTACGCCTCGCCGGCGGGGCGTTCCTTTTGTGCGTACGCGTCGTCGCGGGCTTTGCTCCATGTCGGGTCGCTATCCCTATGGGATAGGCAACCCTCCAACGCTCCGCCGCTCCTCCTTTCCCCGGCGGGCCTTGCGACCCGCCGGGGGCCCCATTCCAAAACACGCTTGGGGCTGCGCCCCAAGACCCCCTAACGCTTAAGCTGCGGCTGGATACGAACGATGCCAAGGCATCGTCCGTACAGCGCCGCAGATACGCTCTCAAGGTGCCTGCGGCGCATTTTATTTTGGATTTTGCAGGGACCGAATTAAAAATCAACCTTATAAGCGTCGTCGCGTCGGACGCAACCTTCGCTTAAGTCGGGCTGACCCTGCGCTTTGCTCCGGGCAGCCCTCCCCGCTGCGGTGCATCCTCCTTTCCCCACAAGGTCTTGCGACCTTGCGGGGGCCCCGATTATACGGGGCGTACCGACGCGTGGGGGGTCTCGGGGACCTCCCCGAGTGACTTTTGGTTACTTTTCTTCACAGAAAAGTAACCCCACGCCGGGCAGGCGTGCAAATGAAAACCTTTTATAAAACTCCGCAACGCCGACAGGCGAGATGAAATTTGGTATAAAAGGGGTCGCGGCGGTTGGGGGGCGGGACTATGTTTTTCCGAGGAAGATCTCCCGCCGAAGGCGGACCAACGAGCATTGCCGCCGAAGACCGGTTATCCGGTGCTGCGGCGGTGGGAACAGAGTGTGATTTTTTGGCTGGCGGTGGGTCCTTAATTAAAGCGGCTCATGGCTTCCTCCGGCTTGCCCTGCATGATGAGGGTGCAGGCCTCGGCGGTATTTTGCAGCAGGGGATACAGGGCTTTGCCCTCCGCTTCGGTAAACTGTCCCAGCACCCAATCGGCCAGGTCATATTCCGGGTTCGGTTTGGCCCCCACGCCAAATTTAATGCGGGGGAAATTATCGCTGCCCAGCTTGAGGATGATATCCTTGAGGCCATTGTGGCCGCCGGCGGAGCCTTTGGTGCGGATGCGCATTTTGCCCACCGGTAGGCTGATATCGTCCGAAAGGACAATAAGCCGCTCCGGGGGGAGCTTATAGAACCGCATGGCTTCCTGTACGGCCTGCCCGGAAAGATTCATGTAGGTGGCGGGCTTCATCAGCAGGATATGCCGGCCATCCAGCATGGCCTCACCGGTCATGGCATGGAAGCGGGAGCGCTCCACGGCGGCGCCGCAGTCCTTGGCCAGGACATCCAGCGCGCAGAAGCCGATATTATGCCGGGTATTGCCGTACTTGCTGCCGGGGTTGCCCAGCCCGCAGACGATAAATTCCACCGGGCCGTGGACCGGGACCGATGCCGCGGCCGGCTGTTTTTTCTTAAAAAATCCCATATAGCCTCCTTGGGAGAGAAACGGCAGGAGAGAACGGTTCTCTCCTGCCAAAGCATACCATAAAAATTCGGGGGAAATCAAGTGAAAAGCGGGGAGACGGGCTTGTCCTCATAGATGCGGCTGATGGCCTCGGCAAAGACGGGGGCGACAGAGAGCATCTTGATGCGGGCGGCTTCGGAGCCTTCCTTGGCGGGGATGGTATCCAGGAACACTGTTTCGGTAATGACGCTATCGGTGAGGCGCTGGAGGGCCGGACCGGAAAGAACGCCGTGGGTAGCGCAGGCATAAACCTCCTTGGCACCGCCCAGCTTGATGAGGGCTTCGGCGCCGTGGCAGAGGGTACCGGCGGTATCCACCATATCATCCACCAGCACGACGGTTTTGCCCTGGACATCACCGATGATATTCATGACCTCGCTGACATTGGCGCGGGGACGGCGCTTATCAATGATGGCCAGGGGGCAATCCAGCCGCTCGGCAAACTTACGCGCACGGGTGACGGAGCCTAGATCGGGGGAAACGACGGCGATCTCCTCGCGGGGGAGGTTCTTGAACTTTTCGACAAAATAGGGGGCCAGAATGGGGGTGCCCATCAGGTGATCCACCGGGATATTGAAGAAGCCCTGGATCTGTGCCACATGGAGGTCCATGCTGAGGACACGGTCGGCACCGGCGACAGAGATGAGATCGGCCACCAGCTTGGCAGAGATCGGATCACGGGCCTTGGCCTTTCTATCCTGGCGGGCGTAGCCGTAGTAGGGAACGACGGCGGTGATGCGGCCAGCGGAAGCGCGCTTGAGGGCATCGATCATGATGAGCAGCTCCATCAGGTTATTATTAACGGGGCCGCAGGTGGACTGGACAATGAACACATCGGAACCGCGGACCGATTCTTCGATGGAGATGGAGACTTCGCCATCGGCAAACGCGCCGACGGTGCAGCGGCCCAGCGGCAGGCCCATGGCGGCGGCGATGTCCTCCGCCAGCTTTTTGTTGGAATTGCAGGCGAAGATCTTGATGTCTTTTCCGTGGATACTTTTCATGGTTTTTCTACTCCCTACTGATGATATTGAATTTTATATGGTCAACACCGGGTGGTGTGTGTTCCCGTGGGGAAGAGAGGCTTTTTTGGGGAGAAAAGCGAGCAAAAGATTTATTTAGGGCAAATTTGTGGGCGCCTGGCGGCGGGGCGGAGCCTTTTGCAACGGCATAGTTTGTACCGCTTGCCGCAGGGCTGCTTTTTTTCGGATGAAAGTGTGTAAAAGAATTTTTGGATCAAGATGGTGGTCGCCTTCGGCGTCGCGGAGTCACCGGAGGGTGACAGCCTGTACGCCTACCCGGCGAGGGAAAGTTTGTGGTCGCCTAACGGCGTCGCGAAGATTATGCAGGGTACAAAGCCGGTACGGCTCGCCGCCGAGGCGTTCCTTTTGTGCGTACGCGTCGTCGCGGGCTTTGCTCCATATCGGGTTGCTATCCCTATGGGATAGGCAACCCTCCAACGCTCCGCCGCTCCTCCTTTCCCCAGCGGGCCTTGCGTCCCGCCGGGGACCCCATACCAAAATACGCTTGGGGCTGTGCCCCAAGACCCCCTAACGCTCAAGCTGCGGCTGGATACGAACGATGTAAACATCGTCCGTACGGCGCCGCAGATACGCTCTCAAGGTGCCTGCGGCGCATTTTATTTTGGATTTTGCAGGGACCGAATTAAAAATCAACCTTATAAGCGTCGTCTAGCCCCAGATCCGGGAGGTCGCAGACCTTCCGGGCGGGCGTTCCGGTGCGTCGGGTTTTCAGGGCGAAGCCCTGAATGACTTTTGGTTACTTTTCTTCACAGAAAAGTAACGCCCCGGCGGCGAGCCGTACTAACCAAGTTTTCTAAAAGGCTTGCGCCGCCGTTAGGCGATATCCCGCTATTACCTAACGGGTCGCGGGGGTTGGGGCGCGGGACTGCGATTTGCCGAGGAGGCGTCCCCGCCGGAGGCGGAACCTTATTTTTTCTCCCGGCGGAAGCGGCGGGCCAGACCAGGCTTGACGGTCTGCTCGGCGCGGGCGATGAGCATGGCGTCCTCGGGGACATCCCGGGTGACGGTGGCCCCGGCGGCGGTGTAGGCGCCGGCCCCGATGGTGACGGGGGCGACGAGATTGGTATTGCAGCCGAGGAAAGCGCCATCGCCGATGGTGGTGCGGAACTTTTCCTTGCCGTTAAAATTGGCGATGGCCACGCCGCAGCCGAAATTCACCCCGCTGCCGCAGTCGGTATCGCCGACATAGGTGAGGTGGGCAATGGCGGTCTTTTGGCCAATATGGGAGTTTTTGACCTCCACGAAGTCGCCGATTTTGCACCCCGCGGCGATGTGGCAGCCGGGGCGGACCTGAGAAAACGGCCCGATGGAGACATTCTCCTCCAGGGTGGATTCGGTGATGTAGGTGTTTTTGACGATGCAGTTTTTGCCGATGACGGCATCGGTGAGGACACTGCCGGGGCCGATGACCGAACCGGCAGCGATGGTGGTATTGCCCCGCAGGATGCAGCCCGGCAGGATGGTGGCGCCGGGGGCGACGCGGACGGTTTCCTCGATGAGGATGCCATCCCACAGGGGGATGGAAACGCCGGAGGCCTCCAGCGCGGTGAGCAGCGCCTCGCGGGCGGGGTCGGTTTTGGGCATGGGGATTCTCCTTTTCTGATAAATTAGGAGGGGGAGGGGGCACCGCAAGGCGGCAAGGGCTATGACCCGCCAAGGGCGGCGGCGGGCCGCAGGCCGCACGGGGACATTATCTATTTAATATTATGGGCTGTTTGGCGGGCTTTTGCAAGGGGAGAAGCGGCTAAAGAGGGAGAAAAAATGCCGCCGCCGGGCGGGAAAATTAGGCGTTATCCACAGAGGAAAGGAGAGCTTTGGCCTGGGAAGGGGGGAATAAGGCATTTTTGCAGCAACTTATAGGAGAAATCCTATGAAAACAGACCGAAAATCTATCAAAAAAACTGTGGCATTCGCATGAAAGCGTGTTATAATAATAACAATGGTGCCAATGCGCCAATGTGCCGGACAGGCATTTCCCCCGCAGCCTGACCGGAGAATTTAATTTATCCAAGGAGGACAACGCTAAAATGTTTGGGAAGAAACACGCTGCGGAAAGCGGCAAGAAAAAGTACCTCTATATGTTTGAAGAGGGCAACAAGGACATGCGTGAGCTGCTGGGCGGTAAGGGTGCCAACCTGGCCGAGATGACCAATGCCGGTATGCCCGTGCCCCCCGGATTTACCATTACCACCGAGGCCTGCACCCAGTACTACACCGATGGCCGCCAGATCAATGAGGATATCATGGCTGACATCTTTGTATACCTGGAGAAGCTGGAAAAGAAGGTTGGCAAGAAGTTTGGCGATGTGGAGAGCCCCCTGCTGGTCTCCGTGCGTTCCGGCGCCCGCGCTTCCATGCCCGGCATGATGGATACCATCCTGAATCTGGGCCTGAACGACGAATCCGTACAGGGCCTGGCCAAGCAGACCAACAACCCCCGCTTTGCTTACGACAGCTATCGCCGTTTCATCCAGATGTTCTCCGATGTTGTTATGGAGCTTTCCAAGAAGCGCTTTGAGGAGATCATTGACGAGCTGAAGGAAAAGAAGGGCGTAAAGAACGATGTGGACCTGGACACCGAGGACATGAAGGAGCTGGTGGTCCGCTTTAAGGAGTTCTACAAGAAGGAAAAGGGCGAGGACTTCCCCCAGGATCCCAAGGTGCAGCTTATCGAGGCTGTCAAGGCCGTATTCCGCAGCTGGGATAACCCCCGCGCCAATGTTTATCGCCGCATGAATGAGATCCCCTACGACTGGGGCACCGCCGTCAATGTTCAGTCCATGGCATTCGGCAACAGCGGCAACACCAGCGGCACCGGCGTAGCCTTTACCCGTAACCCCGCCACCGGTGAGAAGGCGCTGTTCGGCGAGTACCTCATCAATGCCCAGGGCGAGGATGTGGTAGCCGGTATCCGTACCCCCTCTCCCATCAGCAAGCTGGCCGAGGAGATGCCCGAGGTCTATAAGCAGTTTGTAGATATCGCTTCCCGTCTGGAGAAGCATTACCGCGACATGCAGGATATGGAGTTTACCATTGAGAACGGCAAGCTGTATATGCTGCAGACCCGTAACGGCAAGCGCACCGCTGCCGCCGCCCTGAAGATCGCCGTTGACCTGGTGGACGAGGGCATGATCAGCGAGAAAGAGGCTGTGCTGCGCGTAGAGCCCAAGCAGCTGGACAGCCTGCTGCATCCCCAGTTTGACGCTGAGGCGCTGAAGAAGGCCGAGGTCATCGGCAAGGGCCTGGCGGCTTCCCCCGGCGCTGCCTGCGGCCAGGTGGTATTCACCGCTGAGGATGCCAAGAACGCCGTAGAGAGCGGCAAGATGAAGAAGGTCATCCTGGTTCGTCTGGAGACCTCCCCCGAGGATATCGAGGGCATGGTGGTTTCTCAGGGCATCCTGACCGTGCGCGGCGGTATGACCAGCCACGCCGCCGTAGTAGCCCGCGGTATGGGCACCTGCTGTGTTTCCGGCTGCGGCGATATCAATGTAGACTATGACAAGAAGCAGTTCACCCTGGGTGGCAAGACCTACCGCGAGGGCGACTGGATCTCTCTGGACGGCTCCACCGGCTGCATTTACGGCGAGGCCATCCCCACCACCGACGCGACCATTTCCGGCGATTTCGGCCGCTTTATGGGCTGGGCTGACAGCGTTCGCCGTCTGAAGGTCTTTACCAACGCCGATAACCCCCGCGATGCCAAGCATGCCGTTGACTTTGGCGCAGAGGGCATTGGCCTGTGCCGTACCGAGCACATGTTCTTTGAGGGCGACCGCATCAAGGCTGTCCGCGAGATGATCGTGGCCCGCACCGTAGAGGAGCGCCGCGCCGCACTGGCCAAGATCGAGCCCTATCAGGAGGGCGACTTTGAGGCCATGTACATGGTAATGGGCGAGCGTCCCATGACCATCCGTTACCTGGATCCCCCTCTGCATGAGTTCCTGCCCACCAAGGAGGAGGACATTGTGGAGATCGCGGGCGAGCTGAAGATGGGTGTGGACGAGCTGAAGGCCGTTATCGCTTCCCTGCACGAGTTCAACCCGATGATGGGCCACCGCGGCTGCCGTCTGGCGGTTTCCTTCCCCGAAATTGCCGAGATGCAGACCACCGCTGTGATCAAGGCTGCCATCTCTGCCTCCAAGAAGCTGGGCTATACGATCACTCCTCACATCATGATCCCGCTGGTAGGCGAGGTGAAAGAGCTGAAGTTTGTTAAGGACATCGTAGTGGCCACCGCTGATAAGCTGATTGCTGAGGCGGGTGTGGACATGAAGTATGAAGTAGGCACCATGATCGAGATCCCCCGCGCGGCCCTGACCGCCGACGAGATTGCGACCGAGGCGGACTTCTTCTCCTTCGGCACCAACGACCTGACCCAGATGACCTTCGGCTTCAGCCGCGACGACGCGGGTAAGTTCCTCAATTATTACTATGAGAACAAGATCTATGAGAGCGATCCCTTTGCCCATCTGGACCAGAAGGGCGTCGGCAAGCTCATCGAGATGAGCGTGAAGCTGGGCCGCCAGACCCGTCCCAACCTGGGCCTGGGCATCTGCGGCGAGCACGGCGGCGACCCCACCAGCGTGGAGTTCTGCGACCGTGTAGGCCTGGACTATGTTTCCTGCTCTCCCTTCCGTGTACCGATCGCCCGTCTGGCTGCCGCACAGGCTGCCATCAAGGCCGGGAAATAAGCCGCAACAGAAAAACGACTGCCCCCATCCGGGAGACCGGGTGGGGGTGGTTTTTTGCTTTGCGCTGCGGGGGAGAATTTGCTATAATGAAAAAGCAAGATGCGCAAGAACAGGAGAAACAGGGAGGAGCGGCCCATGGCAGAGCAGACAATGACCAAAAAGAAGGGACTGAAGAAAGGCTGGAGAATCGTGCTGGGGATCCTGGCGGGGTTGATCCTCCTTTACGCGGTGCTGGGGGTACTGCCCCGGCGGGAGAACTATGCCCTGGCGAACCCGATGATGAAGGAGGGCGCGCTGCCGCTGCTGATCGCCCACGGCGGCGGGAATAAGGAGTTCCCGGATAATACACTGGAGGCTTTCTATAATGCATACAGCGTGGATAAAAATGCAATGATGGAGACCGATGTTTCCATTACCAGGGACGGGGTGGTCATCCTTTCTCACGATACGACGCTGGACCGCAAGACCAATGTGACTGGGCGGATCATCGACTGGAATTACAGCGACCTGATGGCGCAGAAGGTGGACTTTGGCTACACCAACCCCACCGAGGAGATGCAGCTGAGCGGGGAGCGGGTACGCTTTACCGATAGGGACGGGCGGCAAAAGACTCCGGCTGATGTGGAGTACCCTGATGGGGTGACGCCGAGGGACGAGGAGGTCTTCTTGGTGACGACGCTGGAGGAGCTGCTGGCGGCCTTCCCGCAGAACCGCATCAATGTGGAGATAAAGCAGAGCGGAGAGACCGGCATGAAGGCCATGAAGGAGGTGCTGCGCCTGCTGGAGCAGTACGATGCCTGGGACCGGGTGGTGCTGGCCAGCTTCCACGATGAGATATACGAGGAGTACCAGCGGCTGCAAAAGGCCGGGGAGGTGCCGGAGAGCTTTATGTGCTCGCCGGGGGTAGGCGGCGTGGCAAAGTTCTACCTTTTGCAGGCAGTGAACGCGGATGTGTTCTTCGGCGACCAGATGTGCGTATTCCAGCTGCCGGTGAAGGCTTCCATCCTAAACCTGGCGACCGAGGCCTTTGTAAAGCGGATGCACAGCCACAACCTGGCGGTACACTACTGGACCATCAACGACCCGGAGGAGATGCGGTATCTCATTGGAATAGGGGCGGACGGCATTATGACCGATTACCCGCACCTTTTGAAAGAGGTTTATGATTCCTACGGGAAATGAGCAAAAGTGGAGAGCCCCCATCCGGGAGACCGGGTGGGGGTGCTTTTGCGGGGTGATGTTGGGGGCGAGAGGGGGCGCAGCCCCC
>ERZ791794.1400-NODE-1400-length-12053-cov-9.852142_pt1 | contig 12053 bp, 12 predicted proteins | sample MGYA00510312_ERZ791794 | MGnify/ENA primary metagenome ERZ791794 (study PRJEB30046, sample SAMN00791977) | human gut metagenome | study: EMG produced TPA metagenomics assembly of the A metagenome-wide association study of gut microbiota in type 2... | reverse complement strand
AGGGCGCCAGCCAGCTGTTCCACATTCTGGGCGCAGCGGCGCAGCAGCGGGGCTGCTGCGTGCTGGAGGACGGCGCCTGCGAGCTGACGCTCTACACCTCCTGCTGTGACGCTGACACCGGCGTGTATTACTACACCACCTACGATAGCGGACACGTCTCCGCCGTGGACATGCACCGGGAGGAGCTGGACGGCGCGGCGCTGATCTCCTACCCGCTGGACGATGTATGGCAGGTGCGGCTCCAGAACTGAGCCGCATCACCCGAACAGATCCCCGCACAGCTCCCACACAGGGCTGCCCTCGTAGTGCTGGCGGATGGTTTTGCCGGAGTAGGCGGAGCGGTTCTCCCGGTCGGCTCCGGCATCAATAAGAAGCCGGAAAATGCGGCGGATGTCGTGGCGCATCTCCTCCGTGACGGGGCGACCGGGGTAGAATTCGCCGTTCTCCTCGCTGCGGCTGGGGCACAGGCGGCCGGTCTCCTCCACGGCCTCCATGAGCACGCCCCGGCCGTACCGGTCGGTGCCCTGCACGTCCGCGCCGTGCTCCAGCAGAAACCACACGATGTCCCGGTGCCAGCCGGTACACAGAGCCGCCTGCAAGGGCGACATGCCCCGCGTGTCGGCGGGCTTCTTCGGCGCAGGGATATTCACCAGCGCCGGGTCGTCAGCCAGCATGGAGCTGACCGTTTTCAGCTCGTCGGCGCGGATGGCGCCAAAAAATGCATAATCGTTCTTTTTCATCATACCCTTATTCAGAAAACGGCGGGCTTATGCCCGCCGTTTCAGCCTGTCAAAGAACCCCAGCTTTCGCTTTCTGAAAGCTGGGGTTCTTTGACAGGCTGAAAAAGTTCCTGATTTCGTCAGAAATCAGGAACTTTTTGGTGGACCTGAAGGGATTCGAACCCTCGACCTCTCGGATGCGAACCGAACGCTCTACCGCATAGTGCACTTTTAGCCAACGAAATTATAGCAGAACAAAATCGAAAAAGAAATATAAAAATATGACCGCCGCGAAAAATGGCGTGTATTCTTGGGCTAAGAAAGCACTTCCCTCCTGCAAGCGCAGGGCGGAAGTGCTTTTCTTCATGCGGCGATATAAGAATCCCGTGGCGTAGCACGGGTGCATACCGCGTGAGATACACGGGAAGCCCAGCTTTTGTTGTATGAGAGTCTATCGCTTATTAGGGGAATCGAGTTTACAAATGGTAGGATTAGGATACCTGATATGCTGGAAGAATTATGAGATTGTATGTGTTTTGATAGCTATCTAATTGTTGGTATAAAACTGTCCGCTTAAAGTCATCTTGACGGAAGGAGGCAACTAAAGCTCGGAATAACTCTCGACTGGATGGGAATTTGCCGCATTTAGACCATGTAGTTGAGCAGATTTCACGAAAGTAATCCAAAAAATCATGCCCCTGTGTTATCGACAGCAGTTCCGGAAGGTCGTCTTTTTTGACGCACTCTTTGTGTACTTGGTCGACTTGACGGCGAATATGTTCAGTAAAACTCGGATTTAATTCTCTAATTTGGCTAATAATTTTCGCTGTGTTTATATTCTGCGTCTCAGCTTCAAAGGCCTTTTTCATCGAAAGACCATTAAAGCAGATTCCCCAGCCGCGAATAGAGTTTAACTTCCGATAGCAAGAGAGCCATTTCAATTCTTGCAATAATTTGAGACGTATTTCTGCAAAACCTGCTTTGCCACGGTAATAGGCGTGAAAGAAGGGAGTAAATGCGGAGTCACTGGAAATTAGCATCATTTCCAAGCACGAATAATCGTAATACAGTATTTGCGGAGAAGGGGTACCCGTATCATAGTCAACATCGCATACGCCAATGACTCTGCTGTCTGAGAAAAGACTGACAATCTCCAAAACACCACGCTTTCCGGAAAAAGACTCACGGATGTCCACATTTGAAGAGAGCTTTCCGTTAAAAAAAGAAATGTCATCTTCGCCTTCGACGATAATAACCGTATGCTCACGCTTAAAGTCGGCACCCAATGTTAATCTAATTTCTGCAATCAAGTCATCCTTAGTTAGATTGCTCTGTATCGAGTTCTTCCCCATATAGTTCACCCAAATCAATCTGTATATCTAAGTGGCTGCTAACAATTTGCGGAGAATGCGTAGCGACAATGGCGTGCAAAGCAATTAGCTTAGAGACTTCTAACAAATCACCAAGGAACTGCTTTTGCCATGTAATATGCAGAGATATTTCTGGCTCGTCAATCAATAGCAGAAGCTCTTTCCGAGTGTCAAAAATGAGTTCATAGAAAAGGACTATCTCTTGCTTCTCTCCAGAAGAAAGCTGAGACAAGCTCAATACCTTCTTGGGATTATCATTGTCTACGATTATAAATCCGTTATCTCGTGTTATTTGAAGATGCTTAAATGTAAGTCGACTATTTATTATCTTAGTAAAGAGATCAAGCTTAGAAATTAAGTCTTGAAATACGGTATACTTCTCAGCAAAATCGTCGAAATATATTTTCAATGCAGTGGAGTATGATTCGTTGTACGTTTCTCCCTTAATCATTGGCAATTCCACCAAGTCATATTTTCGCAGTTTCTTAAACTTTTCATTGGCCTCTCTGAGCCTTGCTTCGTATTCTGCCTGGTTTCTTATACCTGTTCGCGTTGCAAAAAGGCGAGTAGGATATGAACCATCTAAGGTGTTTGCTATGCGGGAGTATTCTTCGGACACTTTGCTAATTTCGCCTTTTAGGCGATTGGGTAATTCTTGAATAACGTCGACTATTTCACGACCTCTGTCTGGGCCACTGCGTCTTTTTGCCTCACGAATAAGGCGCTGATCTGAGATAAACCGAACATCACCGCACCAGCCTTTGATTTGTTTGAACTCCTTTTGTAGACCACAAAACGCCTGGAAATCTTTGGGTTTACTAGAAAGACTTGGTGCATAGCGATAGTCATCAAGAGTAACGCTGTAAAACATTTCGTAGTCTACAACATCATTGCGGTTTAGACTGGACGTATTACGTTGTTGGGCCTGTGATCTGCGCTGGAAAAAGCGAAGCTGATCCTTGTCGAGCAAAGGAATAGAGGCATTATTTACGGAGAGATTCTTGCCTGTTTTTTGAATGAAGGCTTTTTTCTCGTTGTCAAATACAATCATGATTTTGGAAAAGTCCAGTTCCATAAAGAACTCAATATTTTCGGAGTTCAACGCGTTAATTATGCGGAGTATTGTAGACTTGCCAAAACCATTTGGGCCCGTAATAATGGTGACACCGCCAGATTTCATAGATATGTTGTAGTTGAAGCGCCCGAAGAGCTCGTGAAGTTGAATGCTTTTTATCATAGCAATACCTCCAGCTTGTAGCTATAAAGTGAACGTTAAAATGGCAGAGAGCATGATATATACTATCAATTATACACATTTTGAGAGAAATAGCAATTAATAACTTATTTTATCAAGTGTTAGTTGAGTTTGCGACAGGGTTGAGCAAAACTTCGATTTGCTCATAAGGCTATACAATAAACAGTGCTATTCAGCTTGTTTGAACACTATATATTGTTACTCAATTTTGCAAAACTCGCGTTTTGCTCAACCCTTGAGTTTGCGAGGGAAAGGAGGTGCTTTTGTGTCCTGTGTGTTTGATTACTACTACGGCGAGGAGAGCGAAAGCTGCTCCTTTTACCGTATCCCGCGATTGCTTATTGTAGGAGAACGGTTCTCCGGCCTGTCCATGGATGCCAAGCTGCTGTACGGCCTGATGCTGGACAGGATGAACCTGTCGGCGCGGAACGGCTGGTATGACGATGAAGGCCGCGTCTACATCTACTACACGCTGGAGGAGATACAGGAGAGCATGAGCTGCGGCCACGGCAAGGCTGTGCGGCTGCTGGCGGAACTGGATACCGGCAAAGGCATCGGTCTTATCGAGCGAACCAAGCAGGGGCAGGGCAGACCGACGCGCATCTACGTCAAGCGCTACACCACACGGGAGATGCCCGCGCCGCCCACCATACCGCCTGACTTCCCAAATGAGGAAGTCCAGACTTCCGAAAACGGGAAGTTAAGAGTTCCCAAAAACGGAAGTGCAGACTTCCCAAAAGAGGACGGGAATTATAAAGATATAAACCAAACAGATATGAGCCAGCTTTATTCACCTCCCCCTTCACTCACTGGAAGCTGGTGGGAGAGGAAGAAGGTGGCGGAAGAAGTACGCACCCGCATCGAGTATGACCAGCTATGCCGCCGCTATGACCGTGAGAGCGTGGATGAACTGATCGCCGCCATCACCGACGTGCTGTGCAGCACCCGCCCCACGCTCCGCATCGGCGGTGAGCTGCTGCCCGCCCAGCAGGTACAGGAGCGTTTCCGACAGCTGGAGTACGACCATCTGGAATATGTCATTGAAAGCCTGCGACGTTCTACGGCGCAGGTTTTCAACGTTCGGGCGTATCTGCTGACCATCCTGTATAACGCACCCGTCACCATCAACCACTTCTATCAAGCCGAAGTCCAGCACGATATGGACACCGGATAGTGCCCGCTTCCCGTGGAGGCGGGCTTTATCATATCACCGACAAAAGGAGGAGCATCCCATACACACCGAGTATTTCCTGCTGACTGCGGACGTGACCATGCAGGTGCCGGTCACGCTCATTGTTTCCACGCAGACCTGCGGCAAGAGCCGCCCTGTCCCTGTGCAAAACCCGTCTCAAGTTGAGACGGGTTTTGACATATTACGACGAATTGGAGGTAAAAGGATATGGCAGAAGAAAAGAAAAATCCGCTGATCGGCGCGTTCCGCAGCCCGCCCCCGAAAGAGGCCGCGAAAGCACCGCCCGATGCAAAGGTAGCAGAATCAGTGAAACCATCCACTGCTGACAAACCCATCCCTGCGGCACAGAAGCCTGCCGAGCCGGTCAAGCCGGTGATCCCGCCTAAAGCGGAGGAAACCAAAGCTGCACCGAAGCCGAACGGCACGGCGACGCCGGTAAAGCCCACAGAGGAAAAGCCTGCGGCGAAGCCGCCTGCACCGGCAAAGACAGAAGATGCCAAGGCTGCGGTAAAACCGGCTATGCCTGCTAAGCTGGAAGAAGCGAAACCCGCTGCCAAACCGGAGGAGAAGAAGCCAGAGAAGTCCGCCTCTGTTGCGGCAGTGGATGCAAAACCGGCCAAGACGGAGGAAAGGAAACCGGTGACAGCACCCGCCGAAAAGAAGTCCGAGGAAAAGCCATCTGCAAAGCAGGAAGAAAAGAAAGCGGATGTACCGGCAGAGTCGGAGGATAAGAAGCCTACCGAGGACAAATCTGCGTCCAAGGCGGAGGTGGCGGGGAAAAAAGAGCAGCCGCCCGCAAAGGAGCAGGAGACGGACGCGGAGGGCATTTCCAAGGACTTCAAGCTGAACATCGTGGGCGAAGGTGCGCTGGGTTCTGTGGTCATGCTGCCGGTGGACAAGATCGACGACTTTGAGGGGCATCCATTCCCCGTGCAGGATGACAAGGATATGCTGGACTTGGTGGAGAGCGTCAAGAAGTTCGGCGTGCTGGAGCCTGTCACGGTCATTCGCAGCAGTAAAGACCCTGATCGCTACGAAATGGTGGCAGGCCACCGCCGTAAGCACAGCTGTGTGCTGGCTGGTGTGGCACAGATCCCTGCCATCGTCCGTGACATGGATCGGGACAGCGCCATCATCTACATGGTGGACTCCAACCTCAAGCGCGAGAATATTTCGCCCATGGTCAAGGCGCGTGCCTATTCCATGAAGCTGGAGGCTATGAAGCGCAAGGCGGGGCGGCCTACCAAAGCGCAGCTGGAGGCAGGGTACAAGCCTATGCGTGCCGACGAGCAGCTGGCGCAGCAGACCGGCGAGAGCCGCGCCACCATCCAGCGGCTGACACGCCTGACCAAACTGGAGCCGGAATTGCAGGACATGGTGGAGGAAAAGAAGCTGCCGGTGAACACCGCCGCGGATATTTCCTATCTGAAGCCGCAGGAGCAGAAAACGCTGGCGGACGCCATCAAGCGGGAGGATAAAGTCCCCTCCGGTACGCAGGCCGCCGAGCTGAAAAAGGACAGTCAGGCGGGTAAGCTGACCACGGAGAAGATCGAACAGACCGTGGCACCCACCAAGCGTGAGATGTCGCCGCCGCTGAAGGTCACGTTCAGCGAGGATGAGCTGCGCGCCTACTTCCCCAAGAAGGATACCACGGTGGGTGATGTGAAGCGTGTGGTGTTCGAGGCGCTGGATCTGCGGCAAAAGGCATTGGACAGGCAAAAGGCCAGAGCCGAGCAGGAAAAAGCGGCAAAAAAAGCAGCGCCGGGTAAAGCGAGGTGATGGATATGGAACGGCGGGAGGACTCATTCTACACCGCCTATTCCTACGGCGACAAGCTGGAGGAGGGCCACAAGCTGACGCTGGAACATCATATCTCTTTTGATCAACGCCATGCCGACCTGTCCGCGCTGACGTGGATGCCCCTTGACCGGCTGCAAGCCCTGCGGAGCAAGAGCGTGGAGGCGGAAAAGACCGTGTTCTGCGACTTGCAGGAGGCCGCCAAACACTGGGAGGAGCAGGCGGCGCAGACCATGATACTGGACAAGGCCATCGAGTATGTAAAAACGCCGGAGGTGCAGCACAGCGGCAACCGATGGGAGGATACCGATTATGGCTGGCGCAGGATCAGCAATATGGTCTATCAGATGTCCTACCGCATCCGCGAGGATACTGCCTACGATCATAAGCAGAAAAAGCAGATGCCGGTGGCGTGGTATGTGTCATGGAGCGTGAACTACAATGTCCCGCGCAGGAAAGACCCATACAGCAGTACGCCGCCTCCGCTGGCCAGTCAGGACAACAAGCGGTATACGGATAAAGCCGCTGCTGAACGGTATGTGCAGGGGCGCATCGCCGCCTATGCCCATCTGTTTCAAGAGCTGTCACCGCCTCTGCCGGAAAATCACGCGCACCTGTTTTCCGTGAATGGGCAGCTGCTGCCGGGGTATACCGTCCAGCCGCACCAGCCGTCACCGCAGGAGCTGCTGGATTTTTTGGAGGACGGCGACGCGCCGCCGAAGAAAGAGTCTAAGCCGAAAAAGCGAAACCATGATATGACGCGATAGGAGAGAGTGTATGAAAGTCCTGATGGTAGAGCCGGGGGCAGCGCCCTATGAAAAGGAACTCAACGGCCTTCACGAGATGCAGGCGGCGGTGGGTGGTCTGATACAGGCCATCTACCCCTTTGAGGACAAGGTGGCCGTTGTCTGTGACGATGAAGGGATGCTGAAGCCCAACGAGTTCAACCGCAGTATGCCGGGCGGCTACGGCGGTGTGTTCGGCCCGTTCTTTGTCTGTGGTTTGGGTGAGGATGACTTTACCTCCCTGACCCCGCAGCAGATGGAGGTCTATAAAAAGCAGTTCCACCACGCAGAGATACTGTTGGGGATCAAGGACAACACGCCAGTGACCATACGGGTAGAACCATTCAAAAAGCGTGATGCACCCAAGAGAGAGCGCCCCGACACGCCAGAGCATTGAGGTGAACCGACATGATGGCCATGGATATTCACAAGACTCGCTTTGAAGCAGTGGAGATATGCGGTGTGCCTGCCCTTTTCACCGTGGAGCGTGTTCGCCGTTCTGAACTGCCAAACGGTATTTTTGCCTACGATATGCAGACCTCCGAGGAGGACTGGTCACAGCCGTGCCTGCTGGCTTGCCATATCACTGTGGAACATTATGGCACAGTGCTTACCGGCCAGCGTATTGACCTGCCGGAAAGTGGATACCGCGACCTGACCGCAGGCGATTTCAGCTGGCCAAGTTCCACCGACAGGCCGACCATCGCGGAGTTTGCCCAGCGGCACGGCCTGCATATCAAGCCCCGTTGTCACGCAAAGACTGCCCCAACCCGATAGAGGGGACAGCACCGTTTCGGTGCTGTCCCCGCAAGCATGGCATTTGGTAGTACAAATGCCGCTTGTCAGGGGCACAGCCCCTAAGACCCCGCCTTTACGCTTCGCGTCTCAATTTGAGACGCATTTTTTATGGGAGGTGACGGCGACGAGAACGCGAAACCGGCACGTCAGCGTGTGGCTGACGGATGCCGAGCTTGCCCACCTGCGGAAACAGGCCACTGCCGCAGGACTGGGCATCGACCCATTTCTCCGCAGCCTGATACTGGGCGTACAGCTGCGGCCGCGGCCACCCGATACCTATGCCGCGCTGCTGCGGGAGTTGTCCGCCATCGGCAACAACATCAATCAGATCGCCCACACCGTCAACGGGCAGAAATATGCGGCAGACAGTCAGATCGGCCACGCCGTGGCACTTGTCCGCAGGGCGTGGCGGCTGGTAAAGGACAGCTTCTAATGGCCTATACGAAGATCATCGTTATACGGGGCAGGCTGGATAAGTGTCTCAGCTATGCCGCCAATGAGGAAAAGACCTATCTGAAAACGGCGGTGGACTACGCGCTGGATCGCGGCAAGACGGAGCGTGTATGCTTCGAGACAGCCATCAACTGCGGCAGGGACACCGCCTATCAGGACATGATGCAGACGGCGCGGCGCTGGAGCAAGCAGAACCGTGTCCGCAAGGGCTACCATGTGATCCAGTCCTTCCGCCCCGGCGAGGTGACGCCGGAGCAGGCTCACACCATCGGCGTAGAGTTGGCCCAGCGTCTTTTGGGCGGGCGGTATGAGGTGGTGGTAGCCACCCATCTGGACAGGTCGCACCTGCATAACCATGTGGTGTTCAGCGCCGTGTCCTTTGTGGACGGGAAGATGTACCGCGACACCTTCCGCGACTACTACGAGGGCATCCGCGGTGTGTCGGACGCCCTGTGCTGTGAGCATGGGTTGTCCATCATCGAGCCATCCGAGGCCGCTGTGCCGCAGGGTCAGTATCAGGCGCAGCGCCACGGCAGGACTACCCTGCGGGCTGTGGTGCGCCGCGATGTGGACGAGGCTATCCGCAGGTCGTACAGCTATGCTGACTTCTTTCGGGAGATGCGGCGCATGGGGTATCAGGTAAAAAGCGGTGCCAATGTAAAGCACACCGCCGTGCGTCCACCTGACGGTCAGAGATTTATCCGGCTGGACAGTCTGGGCGATGGGTACAACGAGGCTGCCATACGCGGCAGGGTAAAGGCTGCGCCGCAGCAGCCGGTACAGCTGCCCCGCAAGACCTATCGTATACGGCGAAAACCGGTACAGAAAAAGCCGCTGTCTTATTTTCAACGGCTGTATCTGTACTACCTACACCTGCTGTCCTCGCCGCGGCGGAAGGTGTATCGCACCTCGCCAACCCTGCGGCGAGAGGTGCTGAAGCTGGACAGGTATCAGGCACAGTTCCGGTATCTGCGGACAAACCGTATTGAGACGCGGCAGCAGCTCACCATGCAGCGGGACGCGCTGCAAGCGGAGATGGACGCGCTCACCGAGCAGCGGCGGCAGCTGTATCTGGCGCGGCGCAGAGGTGTGACGGGACTGGATGCGGATATCGCGGCGTATACGGACAGGCTGCGGGTATTACGGAGAGAATGGAGACAGTGCTGCTGCATCGAGACGGACGCGCAGCGCATCAAGCAGCAGCTGACTGCACAGCGGGAACAGGAAATTTCAGAAAAAGGAGGTCGGGAACATGGATGCAGGCAGCGAAGCCGCTGACCTGATGGTACGGGAAGGCTTACAGATTACGGAGGCGACCATTAAGCTGCTGGCCGCGGGCAGCAAAAATCTGGCGGCATTTCTCTATGCACTGGCAAAGGACAACAAGCGCGTATCCGGCAAGACCAATATGGGGCGTTTGCTGCGGGAGGGTAAGGAGCTGCGGGTGTTCCAGCTGCGGGAGAGCGATCTGGCCGCGTTCAACGCCTATGCCAAGAAAGGTATCCTCTACGCGGTGGTCAAGGACAAAAACGCCGGTGATGGGTTAGTAGACCTCATCACCAACGTGGACTTTGCATCGCAGGTCAATTTGTTTCTGGAACGCCACGGCTATGCCGCGCCGCAGCAGGAGGATGATGCGGCAAAAAAAGCAGATGCCCGCGCTCCACAAGGGAACTTCTCACCACAGCGCGGGAATGGCTTGCCGCAAGAGAGGACGACTACTGAGGGCAAGCCCTCGGTAAAAGGGCGGCTGGCAGCGCTGAAGCGTGCCGCACAGGACGTAGAGCCGCAGCTGCCCAACGGACGGACACCGCCCAAAATGCGGGAATAGGAGGTTATTCAGTATGGCAAATCTGGAAGCCATCGTATCGAGAAAAACAGAAAATGACACCCAGTGGAAAGCGCGTCAGCAGGCGGACAGGGAGAACCTGATGGCCTTGCAGGACGCGGGTGTGCTGGAGATCACCAGCAGCGCCGAGGCGTACACCCGCTATCTGGAACTGCAAGGGGACAATCCAACATACAGCGCGGGCAATATCGCGCTGGCGATGGTGCAGGACGCGAACGTGACCGTGTTCGGCACAAAGGAGAAATGGAAAATGCTGGGGCGCTCCGTACCGGTCAGTGAGAACGGCAACGGCATCCACATTTTCGCCCGCTCCACCTTTGGCAAGGGCTATACGCTGGCGGACGCCTACGATGTACGGCAGACGCAGGGGCGGCCTTTGAAGGAGGTGCATCTGGAAAATGACACACGGGACATGGAATCGGCCATGACCACGCTGCTGAACTACGCCGTGTGTCAGGTGGTCATCGACAAGGAACTGGATACCCCTGCTGTCTACGACCCGCAGCGGATGGAGTTGGCCATCAATCCTGACTATCCTGACCATGAGATGTTTGCCGCTATCGCCACAGCGGTGGCACATTCGCGGCTGCACGGGAAAGGATACAACGCGCAGTACGATTATGCCGAGTCCGATTTGGATGCACAGAGCGTATCGTATCTGCTGTGCCGCCGTTTCGGTGTGGAGCGCGACCTGCCGGATACCGCAGATCTGTCCGCCCTGTACGAGGGCTGGGACGCACAGGAACGGCGGCAGGCACTTGACCAGATACAGAAGATGAGCAAGCAGATCGGTGCATCGGTGGAAAAGAGCATCACGCCACAGAGAAGCCGCGTCCCGATGCAGTACAGCGGACGTTAGGGTTTCCCCCTGCTGGGGGAGTGTAAGCCGCCGCACAACACCCGTCAAGGCTGGGCGGCTGCCTTGCGGCAGCCACCCACGAGCCGCCCAACGTGCGCGCTGGGCGGGCCTTGACCGGAGCCGCGCAGTGGCTTATAAGGCATACAAGGGGGAAACCCTCACTATCTGCGCAGAGCGCGGATAGCCGCATCATGGTCAGCGATGCGCCTGCGACAGATGGCGCATTCGCAGCGGGAATTGCGTCTCAAGTTGAGACGCAATTCCCGGCAAAAGCTGACGCTGGCCGATTTTTGACGGCATACAAATGGTGCGATAAAATAATAGTAACCTAATATTTAAGGAGGGAATTACATGAGAAAAGTACCCGTATTCCTGTTGGCAATCAGCCTTGCCGCGCTGCTTGTGGGCTGTGCCGGACAAGCGGCGCCGTTGAGAGGCGCAGCACAGCTCGGCGCTCTGTCAGCCGCCGCCGTGACCAGTGAGGCAGTGTCCGATGAAAAGCAGAATGCCCCTGCACTGGCAGACACTCCCAACGAGGAGAACCCTGCCGACCTTGCACGGGACACAAAGCCGCAGGAGGATACCCGGCAGCCCGAAAGCAAGGCGGATGCTCCTGAAAGCCCTGTGCCCGATGGTGAGGGACAGCCCGACGTGCCGGAGCAGCCGACTACGCCCGAACAGCCGGTGATGCCTGCACCTGCACCGACACCGGCAGAGGAACAGAAACAAACAGTGCCGGAAGTCACCCCCGAACCTACGCCTACGCCGAAGCCTGCCGCCAGCGGGAACATTTACTCCATCGCGGAGGCTGTCCGGGCGGGCAACGAGTATGCAAGAGCGCAGTACGGCGTGACCATCGACACCAGCATGACCGCCACCGACTCCAGCTACTTCCCCGGCACGGCGGACAGCGTGGCATGGTTGGCGGAGAACGGCGGACAGGCGGCACTGACCGCTGCGGTGCGGGGCAACGTGG
>ERZ791794.1399-NODE-1399-length-12057-cov-2.891018_pt1 | contig 12057 bp, 8 predicted proteins | sample MGYA00510312_ERZ791794 | MGnify/ENA primary metagenome ERZ791794 (study PRJEB30046, sample SAMN00791977) | human gut metagenome | study: EMG produced TPA metagenomics assembly of the A metagenome-wide association study of gut microbiota in type 2... | reverse complement strand
CAAAAATCATTACTGACAAATTAGAAACTATTTTTTTCATTTATCCTCCTTATTTTGTCCGATAATTTTCATTAGAAAATAATCTCTATTTTTCTTTCTTAATCATAATTATCTTCATATCTCTTATAGTTATTTGTGGCAAATCTGGCCAACCATGTATCAGGCGGAAGTGTCCATAAAATCACCAAAATCCACACTATGATACCGATAGCCCTGTAAACACCACAAAGCTCCGTGCATGGTGCAATATCCAGACACGCAAATACAGAAAAAACACCACAAATAATAAATGCAATACCAAAATACACCAACCAAAAATTATTCTCCCAGCGATTCTCAAAGAAAAACCCTTTTATTTTTCTCCGCTGTAATATAAGCAATACCACACCGGCTATAGTCATCGCTATATTAGCCGCTTGATAAACATATATTCCCAATATAAATGCAAGTAGTATCGCAGAAATAAAGACTCCGCATATTCTTGCTCCGGCTATGCCATCACTTGACACTTCATCTTTGATATTACTCATAGCACCTTTAATCTGTATTATAAAAAATACCAAATAAAACATAAGACCTGCTATCACAAGTCCAAGCCATTTGGGCAAGCCGAAAACTACTTCTCCGATAAAGCAGCCTATTGCCAAAACACATAATTGTATGAATAAAACTTTTAAATTATTCTTCATATTCCCCCTTATTTTGTCACTCCTGTTTGCAACCGTTCCTGACTCTTCAACTGTTGTTAATTTCTTTATATCCTATAATCCATATATCTTCAACCATAAATACATGAATGACACGAATGGTACTCAACAAATTTAGCAGACTTATTTCTAAGATAAAAATAACATGACAAAAACCATATTTCAATAATATCCCCGCGAACGTCGTACTTAACTACTCAATACCTATTTTTATCATATTGTATTATACCTCTTGAAATTATCTATAGCTCAATTATAGGCAAACTCACAGTATTTTTCAAACAAATAAATTATAACCATAAATGCTCTAAATTTTTATATGATTTGAATATGTCTTAAATCCGCGATATCACAAGCCTTCCATCCTGCACATCAACCCTGACCTTATTAGACTCTATCCCCGCTGCCTCAAGCATCTCATCAGTGAGTTTTATCCTGTGCGCCTTGTCCAATACCGTATATTCCATTGCAGGGTGTTTCTTCAATTTCTCCGTGCTTACCTTTCCGTCAGATATAAGTACTGTGCGGTCTACACGGCCTGCAAGTGCCATATCGTGTGTCACTATGATGATGGTTATACCAAGCTCTTTGTTCAGCTTATGAAACAGCTCATAGATTGTATCAGCAGTCCTTGTATCCACAGCTCCTGTCGGCTCATCCGCAAGCAGTATTTCCGGCTTATTTGCCAGTGCCACCGCTATCGCTGCGCGCTGCTGCTCTCCTCCCGATAGCTGAGCCGGAAGCTTATCCTTATGCTCCTGTAATCCCACTGCATTTAACAGTTTAAGGGCATAGCTTTTATTATTATCCCTGCATCTATTTACATGTTCTCCTCTGCTCTCATCATGAGCACCGTGTTTTAAATTACCGGTATTACCTGAATTTTCAAACATCATCACGGCCTCGACATTCTGCAGCACAGTCAGGTATGGGAACAGATTTTTGGCACTTTTCTGCCACACAAAGCCCACCTTGTCCCTGCGGTATCTCACCATTTCAGCTTCTGAATATGTGGAAATGTCTTTTCCGTCAATAGTGAGTACTCCCGCTGTGGGTGTTTCCAGTCCTCCTATCATATTTAAAAGGGTGGATTTTCCGCTGCCGGATTTTCCTATTACCGCAAGCATCTCCCCTGTTTCCACCGTCAGGTCAAGCCCCTCCAGTGCCATCACCTTTTTATCGTCTGTCTCATATATTTTTACCAGTCCATCACAGTTTATCATCTGATTTTCCCCCTTTTAATTTTATACTAACTTCCCACTTGTAAACTTTATATTGAGCCGCTTGGAGTGCGGGCTGCGTAACTGCCGATATCGGAACTAGTTTAAATTACTATGCCGTCACTAAGCTCAAACACTTCATCTCCCAGCTCCATCAGGTTCGGATCATGCGTGGTCATAACTATTGTGATGTCCTCATCGTCTATCAACTCACGGAACAATCGCATGACTTCAAATCCAGAAGCGGTATCGAGTGCTCCTGTCGGCTCATCCGCAAAGACCACCTTCGGGCGATGAACCACAGCGCGCGCTATCGCAACTCTCTGCTGCTCACCTCCCGATAGTTGTTCCGGCATATGGTTCATGCGCTTTGAGAGTCCGACACGCTCCAGCAGCTCTGATACTCTGTCATGCGTATTCTCATTTATCACATCGTTTTTTGCATCTCCAAGGTCATTATCCATATCAGTCAAATTCTTCCGTATCTGACGTTTATTTTTCGCAAGTCTAAGGGCAAATTCCACATTCTCATATGCCGTCATCGTGGGAATTAGTGCTATAGACTGGAATACAAATCCCATCTCATACCGCCTTAGCATTTCCCTGTCTTTCTCGGTCATCTGCTCGAGATTTTTATCCAGAAACTGCACACTTCCCTCTGTCGGCATATCAAGCGCACTAAGGATATTAAGAAGTGTGGTCTTTCCGGAGCCGGAACGCCCTTTTAAGATGGCAAGTGTTCCTTTTTTTATCTCCATGGATACTCCGTCAAGTGCGTGGACTGTTGTACCATCTCCCGCCTTGAAATATCTTTTTATATTTTGAGCAATTATCGCATTTTCCATATGTCACGACCTCATTTACCATGCTATAAAAACTTTCTACCGACTACCACAAAATCATTTTTATCTGCTAACTATCTTCTCCAAGCCTTAGTGCCTGTGCTATCTTCATACTCTTAAGCAGTCTGCTGATAACCACATAGCATACGGCTACAGCCACGAAAAGTACTCCTGTAAGCTCCAGCATATCAGATGGATAAATATATACATTTACTCCGATATTGTGTTTCTGCGGCAGATATATGATCGATATGAGCCTTACAAACATTGCTGTTGCAGTTATACCTATGCCTGCTCCCGCAAGAAGCGGCAGAAATGATAAAAATATCTGCTCGTTTAAAAGCATTGCTTTTACCTCTCTCATTCTCATTCCCATTGCGCGGTATATACCAAACTGCAGCTCCCTCTGTTTTAGTGTCATAACCCAATACAGCAAAAATCCTACTGAGCACACTATCAGTGAAAGTATAAAACTTAATGTAAACATACCGTTTGTGATCTGCACTGTGGCTGAGTTTTTATTCTCGTCTATAAGCTGCTGCGCGGATGTTATATTCCTGTATATTTCACTCTGTACTTTTTCACTTTGAGTGTCTGTTAAATTGTCTGCTGTACTATCTGAATTTTCACTGTTCTCACCGCCCAGATATCCCACAATATCATCCACCGTTTTTCCTTTTGACAGGTTCATCCACACACTGTACGGTGTCATGCCGAACTTTTCCACAACCGTAGCATAATTTGCAACGATCAGGTATTTCTCCTGCTCGGTCACATTTTTGTCTGCATCTGTCTCATAGGTGTAACGCTCGTAGCCCGGAAAACCTTTTACTATGGCACATACCTTTACATTCTCGGATGCGTAGATCTGATCTTCATCGACAGCCTCCGGTACATACCTTGAGTAATTTAAGCTGTCACCAACTTTAAGTCCCAGATCTTTTGCCAGATTTGACGAAATGATGACTCCGTCCGGCTCTTTTGCCAGCTCATTCAGGTAATTGAACCAGTGAGCGTCATTAATATCATCATTTTGGTCACTCTGCAATTTCGCAGTCTCACCGAATTCTTTTGTGTTTATCGCCATAAGATATGCATCCGAAACCGAACCACTGCCTGCGGAAATGTCTACCCTCTCGTCCTCAAGCACACGCGTGACACCGTCACAGATGCCCTCATTTTTGAGCGACTCGTATTTACCGAAATCAGGCTCGTCATACATCCAGTTTACAGAGCCATTTTTATTGTACTGTATCCTGAGTCTGAAATCTTCGTTGTATATCGCATCACAGCCCACATTGTAGACGATACGCTGCTCCATATTGCTGTTCATGGTGCGCGCCATATTCGCATCAAAAATACCGCCAGCCACTGTCATGATAAGAAATACTGCCAGAAATCCCTGATTGTATCTGGTTCGTTTTAGCTGTAAAAATGATGCATACATTGCCGGAGAAAAATGCTTTTTAAAGAGCCTGTCCACAAGCAGAATAATAAGTCCGGTAAGTCTTACGCACAAAAGTGCCGCTGCAAATATAAAAAGCGAATTGTCCAGTATCATGACAGGATCTATGCTCCTGTTCTCAAGAACAGATATCGCAAGCGTACTCTTCTGCTTGTTGTAATTGTAAAGCAGATATGCTGACAGAGCCAAAAGTATAACGTCTATAAAGCATTTCTCCCAAAGAGGCTTTTTCTTTGATATTCGTCCCCTACTGCTGCGCTCTGATATGGCATCCTTTGATTTTTTCCACACCGGAACTGTGATAAACAGCACCATGATAACTGCCGCTGCCACCGCATAGACAAGCATCTGCCATACAAATTTGTAAGTGCTTATATCCTTTGCCGTAAATCTTAAAAATCCGTCTGTAGATGCGGCAGCCCGGCACATTATATATCCGAGTACTATTCCGAGTACACAGCCCGCAAACGCTATTATTCCCGACTGCTGTAAGTACAAAATAAATACCTGTAATTTTGTCGCACCGCGGCTTCTTAAAACAAGTATGTCATTTTGCTCGAGCGAAAGTATCTGTACAGATATCATTCTTATAAATAAAATCAAAAGCACAAGACACGGCAGCTCCAACGCCCAAAGCATCAGCTTTATCGTCTTCTGCTGTGTAAAAAAGCGCTCCAGCGTATCACGGATGTTGTCATTGTAGAGCTTGTCAGCATCCTTAAACTGCTCCATATAACCGTCATAAAGTGAGGCATTTTCTGTGTTGATCTGCCTGTAATCCAGCATGAGGAAACCACTGTAGCTGATATTGTCCTCGCTGTAATACTGCATCATTTCGTCAAAAACATCCTGCGAAACAAACATCACATCGCCCATATCCGAAAGCGTCTTGGCCCAATATGGATTGTTTATATCTTTTTCACGACAGATCTGTGATATGACGAAAGAAATTTCCTTTTTCCCACTGCCATCAGGTACACGTAAATAGATTTTTTCACCTGCTACAAGTCCGTAGTGATCCATTGTCTTTTCGCTTATACAGCATTCGAATGTGGCTGTGCCAGTCTGAGATTTTACAATATCCGCGTACTCCGAAAGTCCCGGCAGATATCCTATTGTAAAATAATTGTTAGGTCCTCCAAACTCTGTATCTGCGCGTCCTCCTGGGAGTGTGATAAGCTGCTGTGAGGAAACCTTGTTTATATCCACATATTCAGTCCACTTCCGCTCGTATCCTGACAGCTTATCAAGTACTGACTGCGAATCAGGATAATCTGCCACCGCATATGTTCCCTCGCGGCTCATCTGTGCAGGAAACTCATTCTGCTGTGTGGCATGATCCGTAAAAAGTCTGTCGAGTATCTGATTTCCCGCACCCTTTTCAAACATAGAGTGGCACACAAAAAGTGCTATAAACAAAGCCACTCCCATAAGCAGACACAAATTTAACCATTTTCTGTTTTTTAATTTATTAATTACGAAGCCAAACATATTTCATCGCCCTCATCAATACCGTAAAGCACAAGTGTATCGCTGCCTGATGTATAATCGCTCAATATTACCGGCTGCTTTACCACGCTGTCCCCATCAATTTTCCACACATAGTATGATATATCATCCTTGTCCATCGGATTGACCTGCTTGTGTATGATCGAAGTCGGCACCACTACCACCTTTTTAAAAGAAACATAAGAAAACTTTACAGCAGATGCCCTGGTCAGATCATCCGGTATTCCATTGTCAAGTTTTATATAAAATGCTGCATTTCCATATCCTGAATCTGTGTTTCCTGTAATATGCACACCTTTATCATCCTGATTTATATATCCCCTTTGAGCTTCCCTGCCGTAACCGGCAAAACCGATACAGCTTCCGTAGATCGTTGTACCGTCCAGCTCAAGTGATACGCGCTCTCCCACATCTGCTATATTGTCCTTATATACTTTATAGCTATTGCTATCCTTTACCTGAACCAGCAGTACGTCCGTGGAATTTCCGGTTATCTGCAGGATATCTGAGCCTTCCTCCACATTATCTCCTGCCTTGACACTCACCTTTGAAACTTTTCCGTCATTTTTGGCATATACTGAAATATTTCCTTTGCCGTCATTTCCTGCGCTTATGCTGTCATATGCTGACTGTAGCCGGGAAAGCTGATAGGTGTGGTCTGCACCGGCAAGTTTTTTCTGCAGATCAAGCAGCTGTAAGTTCAATTTCAACTGCTGCTCTTCATATGCTGTATCCGGCTTTTCATCCTGCCGGTTATTTTCTTCTGCGCTACTACCACCTTCAGATAAATCTTTTATCTGTTTATCGTAATCAGCAATCTTCTGCGCATAGGATTCATTCTCCGAGTCGATCGCATTTTTCGCCTCTGTTATGGCAGCTTTGCCCTCTCCGGTATCCACCACGTAAAGCAGCATGCCCTTTTCTACCGTATCGTCCTGCTTCACATTGACCGATACGATCTTCCCTTCATAATCACAGGTTTCGGTTATCGTCCCTGCGTCAGATCTGCTGTAGCGCACACCGTAGTTTGCTATATCAAAGTCAGACCTTGTTACCGTATATTTGCTATACTTTGTCGGAACCTGATCTGTAGAATTATAGTAAACCAGCTCCCCCTCTTTTAAGCCCTCTGTGACCTGTGTATAGTTTTCATCAGACTCACCTGTTGTTATGATGCGTTTCTCGCGGCCGCCCTCATCATTTTTCACATAGACATATCTGGTATCGCCATCCTTATAGATGGAATCTTTTCCCACGACAAGTGCCTGATTTGCTTTTGTCTTTTCAAAATATACCGGATACATCTGTCCTGCCGTAAGAAACGGCTTTTCCCTGCTTTCCACACACACATCCGGATATCGGTTGTTTATCTTTGAAAGTACCAAAACCTCTGATGTATATTGAGACTCAGTGACATCATATTTTTCGCCATCGACTATCACATATTTCTTGTCATAATCGCTGTATTTGTACTCATTTATGGCTGTATCTTTTATATCCAGCACAAGGTCATCCGTATCTGAGACAATGACTATATTCTCGTATGCCGCAGCAGACCTTCCATCTGTCAGCTTCTTAGTGTAAGTGACAAGACCGCTGTGGACTGCCTTAAGCGTTCCATCATCAACGATCTGCTGATATAAAGCCATCTGCTCATTGATCTTTTGCACGCGGTATTCGTGAAGCTGCTTATCGTACCGCTGATTTTCCTGTTCTGTGGCAATCTGCGTATTGTAATCCTCTTCTGTGCTCTCTTTTTTCTCAATCTGTTCTGTTGAAAAGTCGTCCGTATCCGCAGCCTGACTCTCCCATAATTTGATCTGCGTATCCGAGATCTGAGCGGATATCTCATATGTCTCATTCTCATGCACCAGCGCAGCCTGACATTCCTGCAACTGTTTTTTTGCCTCATCCACATCACAGACCGCAAGCACATCCCCTACATTTACTGTATCTCCCGGCTCCACATATATCTGTGAAATGTTTACATTGGCACTGTAGTAATTGCAGTAATCCCTAGGAACTGCGGTAGCCATCAGCACCTGTATGGAGCCAATCGTACCGTATTCCACAGGTCTGTAGGCTTCATTTAAAGCTACAGGTTCTTCAAGCTCCGGAATGTTGCTTTCTGTCATTTTTCCACAGCCGCCTGCCACAAACGATACACATATCCCCAGTACTGCCAGTTTTTTTATTGATAAAAGGTTTCTGATCTTCACTGCAAAACCACCTCATCCCCGCTTTTAAGTCCTTCTGTGATGATCCGGTAGTCTCCCACCTGATCTGCGACACTTATCCATACCGCCTGTCTGTATCCATTCTCATCCAGTGTGTATACAAAATACCTGCCATCCTTCTCATGTACTGCGTCCTTTTGCACATACACAGCATTTTCTATAGCAGGGCGCGTCACTTCCATGGAAAATATCTGTGCATCCGATACTGCCGACATGTCCGATACCGGTTCAAAAACAACCTTTTTATCGTCCACCTCTTTTACCTTAAGTTCAAACTCTATATCAGATGCTGTTGCCGTGTATACATCACCTACATTAAAGTCATAACCTTCCGGTCTGTCAGCCTCGTAATTGCCGTTTCCGCTGATTTCTGTTATAAGATTGCTACCCGGTTCAAAAACTCCCGCCAAAAGCGAATTGTTCATTGCTGTGATCGTGCCATCCTCGGATGCCGTGATCTGATATCTCGACAGTTTTTCCTTAGCCTCATCAAGATAAAGCTGCGCAACCTCTGTATCCTTATCAAGCTGGGCAATATCGCTTGAATAATCCTGAGTATCATCGATTTTCATAATAGCCCTGTAGTGCTCTGCTAAAAGCTTATTCTGACTGATCTGCCCGCTGTAGTCCTCAATCTTTTTCTGTATCTCCCCGGATTTAAAAGCCACCAGTATATCACCCTTTTTCACATGATCACCCACTGCCACATTTACCTTTTCGAGCGTAAGCTCCGTGTTTGTCGCACCATAGGAAAACCTGGTATAGCCCTGCGCGCTCAGACTGATGGTAGTCTGCGGTGTGAGTGAACCGCTCTGTACCGTAACTGTCTGGTATGATATTTTCTCGTAGGAAGCTCTGTCCGTCTGTGCAAGCTCCTTTTGTGCCGCCCCACATCCTGAAAATAAAATAGAGGTAATTACAGTGGCAAGTGTCAAACGCCCTACATATTTTTTCTTTTTATTAATCATATATTTTCCACATCTTTTCCAAATAAATATGAACCTGATCTATTATCTAAAAATGTAACTCCATGTGTAAACTTTATTGCAGCCAATAACAGTATCTTATATTAGATCATCACTCCTTATGATCGTGCCGTCTATCGCATTCACATACACCGGATATCTGTCGTAGCCCTTGTCCTGTTTTGACAGACACCATGCCGGAACATAAGTACATTTATCCTTGTCAGATGCATCCTTCAAACGGATATATCCGAGCTTTAGATTGTTGTAAGTGTGATTTTGTGTAAAATCATACTGATCTGAGTTTTTTGTCATGTCATCCTTGATGATCTCTTTAATAGTGTCCATTGACAAGAGTTCTACGTTTTTTGACTCATTTACAATATCAACCGGGTAAGAAACAGTAAATTCCGTCACTCCCTGATCCGTCACAATAAAGGAACTGCTGCCATATGGCATAAAATCATCATAGTTATCGAGTGTCTCCCATATATCCATATTCCGGGTGAAATCGAGTGACTTGCAAAACGCTATGCCATCCACACCCTCGCCATAATCTATGATATATCCCCAGGCTGTATCCTTTATGCCGCTCTCTTTATCATCAGTTTTTACAGTATCATCACCATCCTCTATCACTCCTGCGCTCCACTCGTAGTCTGATGTTCCTATATATACCTGTGAAGCCATGCCTAATTTATTTTGAAATTCTTCTGCCTTTTTTATAGCTTCGTCTTTTGATAATGCACACTCATTATCATATGAAGATGTAGTATCTCCACCTGTAGAGCCTCCGTTAAATCCCTCTACACCTTTCTCCTCTGCAAAGGATGGTGGTCCGTAATAGCCATACTCACTATCATCGTATAATGTCCCCTCACTTCCTGCCTTAAGAGGCTGTGCTGAAATATATTCAAGAGAGCCGTCCTCAGCAATTCCAAATCTAATCTCACAGAAAACATTACCAATATATCCCAGATACTCATTACAATCCGTATAATCTGTAGCTTTTTCACGCGTATCCAGTGCAGACGGTTCTGCCTTTTCATACTGTTCCAGCAGATCATTTTCACTTTTCATCACCCTGCTGACGCCCTCTTCTGTGATAAGTCCCGCATCAATTTCCTGCTGATACCCGGCAATCTCATTTTTTACAACCTCCATGCTGTGATATATCTCTTCTTTCGTATAATGAGGTATGTCGTGATAATATACGGTACTATCGCCAAAATAAGCCTCTATCACACTCTTTTTGAAATCGGCACCCACCTTTATATTCTTCACCTCAACAACCGACATGCTTTTGCAGTCCGGCAGGGTAATGTCTGCTGAAATATCCACATCCACACTTTTGTCAGATGTCTCAACAGAAAAGCTGTCATTCCATTTCGTACTGTCGTCAAACGCACTTATATCACTTCCTGCTTTTGTGTTTATATTTTCAGTTTCCATATTGTAATCTACTTTTTTTCCTGAACAGCCGGTTAATGCTATTGCAAGAACCAACGCCGGTATAATAACGTTTTTCCTCTTCATAGCCTCTCCTTTACAGTGAATTTTCCAAATTTATGATCGTTCCATCTATAGCGTTTACAAAGATAGCATTTTGCTCATTGGAGTCTACCATACGTGACAGTACCCACGCCGGAACATAGCTGTATTTTCCCTGTTCACTGTCACTTCTTATCTTAAGATAACTAAGCTGCAGCTTATTGAATGTTGCCGCGGTATCATATTTATCAGGATTTTCCGTAATCTCCGCCTTGATGATCTGCTCTATATTTTTCAGAGAAATAAGCTCCACATCCTTATAGATCTGTGTTACATTTACCGGATATTCCAACTGCACATCGATTATTCCATCATCCGTGACTGTAAGAAGTGTACTGTCAGGCAGTGTAACATCATCTATATCACTATCATTTGCTTCATACACCGACAAATAGGTATCCATATCAAATCCATCCTTAAATGTGATGCCGTCTATGCCGGTCGCGTATGAATAAATATATCCCCACGCTGCTGTCTGATAGTCATTTTCCTTTTCGCTGTCAATATTAAAACCTATCCAGCTGCACTCACATTCACCTCGTTCCACCAGATCCTGCATTCCCAATTTACTAAGGAAATTCCCGGCTTCTTTTTTGGCTGATGCGGCAGATTTACTGCCCTCATTTGAGGTCTCGTCTGCCTTATCCTTTAGATCATCATCCTGAAAAGTCTGCGTTATGGTATCATAGTCCTCATTCCTTAAAGATGGTGGACCGTAATCTGTCCCGGACTGATGCAAGGCGTAAGCATGTACCTTGTGAGCCTCAAACTCCACCTCACAGAACACATCACCCTTGTAGCCTGCAAATACTTCACAGTTTTCGAGATCCTTTGCCACGGTATAAGTAGTCTTTGCCGTTTCAAGCTTATCCCTGTATTCAGCCAGCCGCTGTTCCAACCACTCCCTGTAAGTATCATCCTGTTCTTTCTGCCAGTACTCTATGACCTCATTCAGTTCGTCAACAGTATAATGATCCGGATCGTGATAATAGTACTCGTTCCCACCAAAATATAAATCCAGAAAACGCTTTTTGTAATCAGCATCTATCTTTACATTTTCCACCTCAACAACCGACATGTTATCGAAGTCCGGAACTACAATATTTGCATATACATATACTGTTTTCTCGCCATTACCGGTCTGTATGGTAAAGTTTTCATTCCAGCCGGAGTCTGCCCTGATATCAGCTAAGACAGACATATTTTTTGTCTCTTTACTTTCGCTCTCATTCCCATAATCTACTTTTTTGCCGGCACAGCCCGTGAATGATGTGAGGACAAGTGCCTCGATGAGTGTCATAATCGCTGCAAATAATCTCATATTTCGTGAAGATATGTTACCCCTTTTATCCATATGTAGCTCTCCTCCCTTTTTTTCTTTCCCGGTGACTATTCAGAATAGTTATCTTCCATGTTGTTATAATGAGTATATATGTCAGTTGTAAACTTTTTGTATCATACATTGCTTTTTTATTATAAAAACCCGGTCTGCACATACTTATGCAAACCGGGTCTATATTTAACGTATCTTGTAACTATTAAACTATACCAATTCAGGAAT
>ERZ791794.1389-NODE-1389-length-12134-cov-4.710903_pt1 | contig 12134 bp, 10 predicted proteins | sample MGYA00510312_ERZ791794 | MGnify/ENA primary metagenome ERZ791794 (study PRJEB30046, sample SAMN00791977) | human gut metagenome | study: EMG produced TPA metagenomics assembly of the A metagenome-wide association study of gut microbiota in type 2... | reverse complement strand
TATTATATGTATTTTCTACTTTTTTTAAATCGTTTTTTTCCGATTCTTACTTACCCCCCCCATTTTACGTTGTGTAAGTTGCTGTTTATCTGGTAGTTGTGAATTTCTCATATTACTCATACTTACTTGAAGCTTACTCAATGCACTTTAACCTCCAGAATGTATATACCTTTGCACCGAAAATTTTGAGAGGCGCAAATTCCGAATTTAGAAGAAACGTTTTGATTGAAATAATAATACGTATAATACGATAAAATCAAAAAAACTTTTTTAATGATGTCAATGAGATTTTTCAGGAAAATTTGTTTTGTCGTAACTCTCTTGCTTTTGGCTATGCCAATGGTTACCGCAACCGCAAATGGTGTTGACAAAAGCGAGATGAAGGTTTGGCAAGATTCAGATCCGTCTAAGGAGAATTATTTTAACAACCGTCGTGCTCTCGTAGGACCGGGATGTACAATCAATAGCATTGGTGATGGTGTTCAGGTGGTTTCTGGAACAGCTAATCTTCAGAACCTTTGCAATGATGATTTGGATGATTATGCTACGATTCCGGCGCTTGCAAATGTTACAGTTGTAGGAAATCCTATTATCAGCGTTAAGGACAATCAGCATTGTTATGCTGGTGGTACAGAGGCAGGTTTTGTTATTTGTGCAACATCAGATGCAAGCATCCTTACTCTCGATTTAGCACAGTTCTATAAAATACAGTTTCTTAAGGACGGAGAAAAGGTTGGCGACCTCCAGAAGATTTCTACTGGTAAGTCTGTCACTGGCCTTGGTCTGTCGTTGCTGACAATTCCTGGTTCTGATCAGGTTAACAAATTGTATATGGCAACTGCACCTGGCGATTTTGATGAGATTAAGCTCGTTCAGTGTGGCGTTGATGCTAAAGTGCTCTCTGCTATAAATATCAAGTATGCATTTGTAGGCAAGGCTCGTGAGTATACTATTACCTACAACAAGGATAATGGTATCCAGAACTATGAAAAGGATTATAGCCGTAAGACTATAACATTGAGCGGTGACAAAAATTTATATGATGAAGACCTTACAAACTCTGTTCTTAATAATATAGGATCAGTAGATGTTAGAGCCACTCCTACAGATGGCAAGGAGGTTTTCCCTGCTGGCACAGAGATAGGCTTCAAATACAAAATTAAAGATGCTCTAAACCTCGGAGTGGGAGCTTATACCAAAATCACTTTATATAGTAAAGACTATAGCACTGGTCTCTTTGGTAGTAAGCATGATATAGAAACGGAAAGTTATAATGTAAATGTAGGTGTTCTTAAGCTTGGTGTTATTAAAGATGAAAATGATGCCGAAGTCGTTATAAAGTCAACAAAGCCCTTTTCAAAGGCTAAGTTAACTTTCGGTGGTTTAAATATAGAATTAGGTGCGACAACGGTCAACTACGCCTTTGTGCGCATGGCTCCCGATGCAGCTTCTCATCATTGTCCTATCAATGCAACATCAAGTCGCGATGTGTCTGGAAGTGTCAATCAGTTCCAGTTGCAGCACAATGATACCGTACAGGTAGAATGGTCGATTGTAGATCGTCCAACAGGTTCAAATGTTGAATTGAACACAGAAACTGGTCTGGTTTCTAATCTTGATATTCCAGGCAAATATGTGTTTAAGGCAACAGTTCTTAAAGATGAAGGCAGAAGCGAAAAATGTTATGAACTGACAACCCTCAACTATGCTCCCACATATGTTGCGGAGGAACACGGAGTGGATATCCTTGTCAATAAGGAGGGTGAGGAGCCTAAATATATGTTGAGCGATAAGTTTGGCGGTGGTTTGATACAGATATTCGATAGAATGATGAACTGCTCAGCCATACTTACTACTTCTCTCAACGATTTCGCCTATCGTGAGCCAGGCGTTGAAGTGGCTGCCAACAAGGGTCTCGTTGGCATCAAGACTGCTGATGGCTCTAACTTTGCTGATGGTTTGAATGGTAATGCAAGAGCTTTCAATGGCAAGATGAAGGTTGGTTTTGTGGTATCTGCCAAGGCTACCGGACTCGATGCTAATGTGCTTAAGCTCTACAACATCAAACTCTACAATAATGGCAAGGAAGTGACTGAAGGTGTAACAACCCATTGGGATGCCATCTCAGCCGGACTTATCGGTAAAGAGGAAACACGTAAAATGTGTCTGAACGTTGAAGTGCCCGCGGGCTCTGTGTTTGATGAGATTGTACTTTATAACACAGACGTTCTTTCTGCCGACCTCTCACAGCTCAATATCTACTATGCGTATGTAGCCGATGCAGATGCCGACAATGCTACAATCAATCCCGTTTACGGCGCTCAGGTGGTATCTACAAATAATACCAATGCATCAATCGACTTTGCAAACACTCAGATGGTCCAAGTTGCCAACATTGGCAACGGCTACAACGAGTTGAGCAATTTGATTGACGACTCGATGGATACATACTTGACTCTCCCGTTGGGCGTAGACTTGGGAGGCTCTACAATCTCAGTCAATATGGGTAAAGTAGTTGATAAGGGACAGCAGCTTGTTATGGTAACCCAGAATCTGGCTTTAGGATTGGGTGCAAGTCTGGGCGAAGGTCTAAAGTTGACCACCTATCTTGATGATGAGAAGCAGGAAGAACTGACAAGCTGGAAGGTTCTTGGTGCTGATATTATTGGCAGTAAGGGCGACAGCTATGCCGTGCTTAATCCTACCAAGTCGTTCGATCAGGTTCGTATCACACCTGTTAAGGCACTCTCTGCTCTTGAGAATCTTCAGATTAAGGGCTTCGCTCTGCGTACTGACATGAACGACGACGGAACCCTCAACGGATACGATGACCTTCTGGTTCTTGATGAGGACAAGACTCTTGACGTGAAGAAGTCATACACTGGAACCAAGATGCTGTTGCACCGTACATTCACCAAGAGTGCTGACAACAACAAGAAGGGATGGAACTCTATCATTCTTCCCGTCGATATGACAGCAGCTCAGGTTAAGGAAGCCTTCGGCGAGGGTGTACAGATGGCAGAGTTCGACCGTTTGGAGAACAACTGGATAAAGTTCTCTACAGTAGACGTAGCCGCTGATGGCGTAGTGCTGCATAAGAATACACCTTATATAATATATCCTACAAAGGAGCCGCTCGGCAACTATTCATACACTATCGACGGTGTTACGAAGATTCTCGACGGTCATGTATATGTAGCCAATGGCATCAACTACGATGACCAGACATCTAATCTGACACACACAGTAAATGGCGGAGGTATGACCTACACCGGTTCGTACAGCAATCCGACTGCGGTGTCAGCTGATTCTTATATGTTCAGCAAGGGCGACTTGATTCACACAAATAAAGACCATACTGTAAAGGCTTATCGTTGCTGGCTTAAGGATGATATGCACACGGGCAAAATGTTGATGTTCTCGATTAATGGTAACGGCATAGACGGAACAACCGGCATCCACGTGATTGAGGAGAACAAGCAGAATACAAACACCGGCATCTACAACCTTGGCGGTGTGCGCATGAACACCAACAATGTCGATAAGTTGCCGAAGGGTGTGTATGTTGTTAACAACAAGGTAGTGGTAAAGAAATAATATTATAACTGCATTATGAAAAAGAAGAGATACGTAGCTCCGGAGATTAGCGTTATCGAAATGGAGCCTTTACAGATAATGGCTGGAAGCCTTGAAAGCGACCGTGGCTGGAGTCCCGACGGTGACGAAAAGAATGGATTCGGCATCGTAGAAGAAGGGGATGGAGATTATAGTGACGATGATTTCTAACCTTTAGACAACTAAAGAACTCACTATTTTATTAAAGTTGAACGCCCTGCAAGTGTGAAAGCATTTGCAGGGCGCTTTCTTTGTTATTAATAATTCAAGTTTCGCAAGCGAAAGTAGTTAAGAAGTTAAGGAGTTCTCGCACCCTTCGGTCGCTAAGGAGTTAAGCCATTAGTTGTTTTGCTTGATTTACAGCATTAAAAGCATTTGGCTTAACTTCTTAACTCCTTTAACTACTGAATTCTCTGAACTTGCGAAAGTTCAGTTAATAATGTATAGAGATGTGGTGGACGGGGTGGGGAAGAGTTTGGCAGTTTGCAAACGATTGCGTATGTGTGCGAACACATTAAGGGTTGATGTAGGTCAAAAATAGGCGTTTTTATGCGAAAAAAGAGTGTAAACACTTGTTTGTGTACGCAAACAATTGTAACTTTGCATCGTCAAAACAAGGGAACCGTGAGGCAACCGCTTGACTAACAACATTAGGTAAAAGGTATTGAAAGGATAATTCAATAGGAAAGTCTTAAGGGTAAAGAAGATTCAGGACGACATCAGAAGGTAAAAGATTAGGATAACTTCAATAGGAAGGTATTAGAAAAAGGTAAAAGATAGAAGGATAACAACACCGAAAGGGTATTAGGTAAAGGTAAAAGATTGAACAAGAGAGGATGACTTCTGATAAGGTATTATAAAAGGTGAAAAGTAAAGGGTAACTTTGGTAAAGGTCTTAAGTTTTGAAAGGTAAAGAAGTTTTTAGGTAAAGATTGTCAATAAAAGGTATATAGTTTGGTAGTTTTAAAGGTTAATAAGTAGAAAGGTTATGTTGATGACGGTAATGATGAGCCTATTTGCAGCGACTGCTGCAATAGGAATGTGGGGAGAAGACAACAATAAATAGTCTTTCTCGCCACTCAAAATGAGACGGGAGTCTTGTTAAATAGTCGAGAAAATAAAAAAGTTAATAAATAAAGTTTGGTCCACCGCAGCGTTCGTTGCGGTGGATTTTTGTTTTTATTATTGCCCTACTTGTTAATAGGACAGCGTAGGTGGCGCATTTCGTGTCCGCCCCACATGGCATCGTTGCAGTACTCGAAGCCTACTGAGCGGTAGAGGCGTTCGGCGTTGGGGTTGCCTTTGTCTACGAGCAGCGCTGCGGGTAGGTTGAGGCTTGCTGCGTGTTCCGAGGCACGCTGCAGCAGTTGGCGAGCAATGCCGCGACGACGGTATTCGGGGTAGATTGCCAGCGAGTCGAGATAGAACTCGCCGGCTTCAGTCTCGTCGTCCATCTGCGAGTAGTCCATCTGGAGCTGTCTGAGTGCCTCCTCCTGGAAGCGGCGGCGCAGGCGGTGCAGGTCGGCTCCGTTGTAGCCTACGATGGCACCGGCTACCGGTGCATACTCCACGTTGCCCTCTGTGGCTTCCTCGTCGACAGCTACGAAGGCGTTGCGCCAACTGTACTGCGAGTCGTCCATGAGTACGAGGTCGAGCATCATGTGGTAGAAATCGTCGAGCGTGTGCTCCTTGCCAGCCAGATACTGGCAGCACTCTTCCGTCATCGCCGTCATAATGAGCTGTGCGATGTCGGCTGCGTGCGCTGGTGTTGCGGGAATAATAGTCATAAAAGTAGTTTTCTTTTTCCTACAAATTTAAGCAAAACTCAGCAGACCGACAACTATTTTGACATATATTAAGACGTGTGAAGTAGGTGGCGTGGTGTTGTGGTCTGTAAAATAAAATCCACTAAAACGCTTGTTTATATGGATTTAAATGTCTAACTTTGCAAAACTATCAAACCATTTTTGTTAAATCAGGTAGTGGCAAGAATGGTGTAATTAGCGAAAATAGTATAAAAAGACAGATGAATGAGAATTCCGGCAGCAGGAACAGTGTCGGGGTTCTTGTTTTTTTGTTATGGTAATGTAAAATATTAATTAACAAACAAAAGAATCATGGCTTACATGTCACAAGAAGGCTACGACAAGCTCGTTGCCGATTTGAAACAGCTCGAAACAATAGAGCGCCCGAAGGCTTCTGCAGCCATTGCAGAGGCTCGCGACAAGGGCGATTTGAGCGAGAATGCTGAGTACGACGCCGCTAAGGAGGCGCAGGCTCATCTTGAGGAGAAGATCAATCGCTTGAAGGTTGCTATCTCTGAAGCAAAGATTATTGATACATCGCGTCTGAGCACCGACTGTGTTCAGATTCTCTCGAAGGTGGAGATGGTCAACCTCGCCAACAACGCTAAAATGGCCTACACCATCGTGAGCGAGAGTGAGGCTAACCTGCGCGAGGGTAAGATCTCTGTCACTACACCTATTGCACAGGGTCTGCTCAACAAGAAGGTGGGCGACGAAGTAGAGATTAAGATTCCGCGTGGCACTATCCGTCTGCGCATCGAGAACATCACATTCGCATAACACCTGAGTGTGGCTTGTCCGCACATCGCAGAGAGCGTAAGAAGCAGCCGATTGGGCGCACCATAATACGTTAAAAGCCAGAAGTCGCAGACTCGGAGTCTGAGGTTTCTGGCTTTTGCGTATATAAAAATATGTGTGAATGCGTGCGCTTGTCCGTTATTTTTACTAATTTTGTAGAAATAAACATTTAAAACCTATTGTTATGGATATATTCTCAAAAATCGCCGCAGGCGAGATTCCCAGCTATAAGTGTGCTGAGAGCGAACAGTTCTACGCTTTCCTCGATATCAACCCGTTGGTGAAGGGCCACACACTCGTCATTCCGCGCCGCGAGGTTGACTACATCTTCGACATGGAGGATGAGGAGATTGCCGAGTATCAGGTGTTCGCAAAGAAGGTGGCTGTAGCCATCAAGCGTGCCTTCCCGTGCATCAAGGTGGGCGAGGCAGTGCTCGGACTCGAAGTGCCGCACGCACATATCCATCTCATCCCGATGCAGTCGGAGAAGGACATGCTCTTCTCTAATCCGAAGCTGAAGCTCTCGGAAGAGGAGTTCCGCGAGATAGCCGACAAGATATACACCGAGTTCAAGAAACTGTAACACCCCCAAACCCTGCAATATGAAGAGAAACATCGCCATTATCCTTGCCGGTGGAGTAGGCTCACGCTTGGGTATGTCCACACCGAAACAGTTCTTTAAGGTGGCAGGCAAGATGGTCGTGGAGCACACCATCGACGTGTTCGAGCGCAACCAGCACATCGACGAGATAGCCATCGTGTCGAACCCGGCACTCGTTGCCGACTTCGAGAACATCGTGCTGCGCAACAAGTGGCGCAAGGTGAAGAAGATACTGAAGGGCGGAGCCGAGCGCTACTACTCGTCGCTCTCTGCCATCACCGCCTACCAGAACGAGGATGCCAACCTCATCTTCCACGACGCGGTGCGCCCGCTCGTCAGCCAGCGCATCATCGACGACGTGGTGAAGGCACTCGACACGCATCGTGCCGTGAACGTTGCCGTACCGTCTGCCGACACAATCATTGAGGTCGACGGCGACTTCATCACGAACATCCCCGACCGCTCCCGTCTGCGCCGCGGACAGACTCCGCAGGCGTTCGACCGCCAGCTGATATCCGATGCTTACGACAAGGCACTCAAGGACCCCAACTTCCGCACTACCGACGACTGCGGCGTGGTGCGCACATACCTGCCCGAAGAACCTATCTTCGTGGTGCGTGGCGAGGAGAGCAACATGAAGCTCACCTATCGCGAAGACACCTACATGATGGACAAGCTGTTCCAGCTGAAGAGCACCGAGCCCAACGACGTGCAGATTGGTGCAGACTCGTTCCGCGGAAAGGTGGCTGTGGTGTTCGGCGGAAGCTACGGCATCGGCAAGAACATCGTCGAGATGCTCGAGCAGAGTGGTGCTCATGTGCACTCGTTCTCGCGCAGCGCAACGCATACCGATGTGGGCGACGACAACCAGGTGGCACTCGCTCTGTCTGCTGTGGAGCAGAAGGAAGGACACATCGACTATGTCATCAACACCGCCGGCGTGCTCAACCGCGAGCCGCTCGCCTCAATGGAGTACGACACCATCCTGAAGGCGGTGCAGACCAACTATATGGGTACGGTGAATGTGGCTCTGCGTGCTCGTCCTTATCTGCAGCGCACACGCGGTAAACTCATCTTCTTCACATCCAGCTCGTACACCCGCGGTCGCGCCTTCTATAGCATCTACTCGTCGACAAAGGCTGCCATCGTCAACTTTGTGCAGGCTGTGGCGCAGGAGTGGGATGCCGACGGCATCAGCATCAACTGTATCAACCCAGAGCGTACTAAGACACCGATGCGCCAGCAGAACTTCGGCGTGGAGCCCGACGAGACGCTGCTCATGCCGGAGCGTGTGGCTGAGGCTACGCTGCGCACCCTGCTCACCGACTGCACGGGTCAGGTGATTGACGTGCGCCGACCGGTAAACAACTAATTAGCTCGTCAACTTGTCAACTCGTTTACTTGTCAACTCGTCAACTGAAAAATGAATTATATAAACGAATTCAAACAGCGCAACCTCCGTCGTGCGCAGCTCAAGCAACTCTCCATTCTTGAGGAGATAGACCGCATCTGTCGCAAACACGACATCAAGTACTGGCTCGACGGAGGCTCTCTGCTTGGTGCCGTGCGCCATGGCGGCTTCATCCCGTGGGATGACGACATAGATATAGCGATGACACTCGACGACTCGCGCCGCTTCGCCGAGGTGGCTCCCAAGGAGCTGCGCAGCGGACTGGTGCTGCAAACGCCCGAGACGGAGCACACCCGCGAACCTATTATGAAGGTACGCGACCTCAATTCGTTCTATGTCGAAGGTACGGAGGACTTCTCGCTCGACTACTCGAAGGGACTCTTCGTCGACATCTTCCCGTTTATCCCTTACCCTAATGTCTCGCGCAGCTTCTGCAAGCGTTACGGCAAGGCGATGTCGAAGTGCTACTCCATACTGCACCACTCGCATCAGTACTCGTGGCGTGCCACGTTCGAGTTGTTCTATTTCGGTGCGAAGTATCTCTTCTGCAAGGCGATGTGGGCAGCGGCTTTCGCTCTTCGCAAACGCGACACCTACATCTCCAACGTGCTCATCAACAACGGCTACGGCATCATGCACCGCCGCGACTGCCTCTTCCCACTCTCCACAATAGAGTTCGAAGGCAAGCGTTTCGCTGCGCCTGCCGACCCCGACGCTTATCTCAGCGACCTCTACCTCAACTATATGGAGGTGCCGCCGAAGGAGAAACAGAAGGTGCACGCCGTGTTTATCATGCCTGAGCTGATTGAGGAGACGGAAGTCAAGAAGTGACATAATTATTTTGCTGAACTTTCGCAAGTTCAGAGAATTCAGTAGTTAAGGAGTTAAGAAGTTCTTGCAAGCAAGCGGCAAAGCCGAGCGAAGCCAAATGCTTATAATGCTATATCAAGCAAAAAAACTAATGGCTTAACTCCTTAGCGACCGTAGGGCGCGACAACTCCTTAACTTCTTAACTACTTTCATCTGCGAAACTTAAATTATTTTATAAAGAATGAATCAGACCGAAACCGTAGCGGTGGTGATGTGTACATACAACGGAGCGAGTCGGTACCTTGCAGAGCAGCTCGACTCGCTCTTTGCGCAGACACTGAAGCCGAAGGAGATAATCGTGCAGGATGACTGTTCTACCGACAACACTATGGAGTTGCTCGCCGACTATGCTCGCCGTGCGCCCGATGGGGTGCAGATGCGTGTCTATCAGAACGCGCAACAGCAGGGCATCAACCGCAACTTCTTCTCAGCCATGCGCCGTTCCACCGCCAACCTCATCGCCGTCTGCGATCAGGACGACATCTGGCTGCCTACGAAGCTCGAAGAGCAGTGCGCCGCCATCGGTCAGAACATGATGTGTGTCTGCCGTTCGGTGCCGTTCACCGAGACTGGTGCTGAGGTGCGCTACGACAGTCGCCGACCCAACTGCAACCTCATCCGTCTGTTCTATGCCTCGATGATGGGCCACTGCCAGGTGCTGCGTCGCGAGTTGCTCGACGTGATACCCACCGAGGAAGAATGTCCCGAGATATACCGCCGCACGTGCTACGACGTGATGACCGCTACCGCCGCTGCAGCTCTCGACAGCATCGTGCTCATCGACCGTGTGCTTGTGCGCCAGCGTCGCTATGCCGAGGCTGCCACATACGTGGGCGTCGACACCCATCGTGTGCGCTCTGCCGACAATGCTGCCTACATGGTGTGGTACGGCGTGCGCAATTATTCGAGGGTGAAGCCCCGGATGAACGCCCATTTTGCTGCTCGTCGCGACTTCCTTCTGTGGGTAGAACGCAAGTCGAAGGCAACTCCCTCAGTCCCCACCACCGACAATGCAATCTTTCGCGACGGTTTGCGCCTACTCGGCTACGAGACGGGTAGGGGATTGAAGGCGTTCTTCGGCTTGCAACGTATGTACGTGCGCTATCGTCACCGCATCTTCTACACACACGAGACCGATCCCGTGGCACTCCTGCGTGCCGTGCTCCATCCGTTCATGCAGATATACAACTACCGCTATCTATGAAGGTTTATTTCTACCATACGCAGAACATACAGTATTGCCTACGCCGCATGGCGGAGGGCGAATTTCCGTCGCACTTTCTCTACGGAGCGTGCCACCTTGCCGACAACGGCATCGACGTGGTCTACCACCGTTCGCCGAAGCACGAACTCTCCCGACTGAAGACTGCGCTCTACACGGCGTGGCGTGTGCTCACGTGCCGCGAACATTTCGACGCTCTCTACGCCACCCACTACAAAGGACTCGAACTTGTGGTGCTGCTGCGTGCCCTCGGCTTGTTCCGCAAGCCCATCATCGTGTGGCATCATCAGCCCATAGTGAAGTCGAAGAGTCGCCTGCGCGAACTGCTCGGCCGCTTCTTCTACAAAGGTTTCGACCGCCTAATCTTCTTCTCGCAGAAACTCGTCGACGACTCGCTGAAGGCTCCGAAAGCCGACCCACGCAAACTCGTCGTTGGGCATTGGGGTGCCGACCTCGCCTTTTATGATAAGATAAAAGCTGAACTCAAAGCGGAGCAAGTCTCATCACCTCAACACCTCACCACAACACCACCTCAACATCTCACCACCTCAACATCTTTCATCGCCACGGGTAAGGAGCAGCGCGACCAGCCCACGCTCATCGAAGCGTTCAACCGCACCGGTCGCCACCTTATATTATATATAGGTATCAATCCGAACCCTAACGTGCCCAACCCCAACCTCGAAGCCGTGGAGCGTTGTGAGCCAGCCGACAATATCGACGTGGTGAAGATTTGCGGACTGCTGCCTTACGAGATAGCACGCGAGGTGGCGAAAGCCGACTGCGTTGTCATCTGCTGCCACCGCACACGCTACACCGCCGGACTCACCACCGTGGTCGAGGCACTCGCCCTCGGTCTGCCCATCATCTGTAGTCGCAATCCGCAGATACCTGTCGACTTCGACCGCCTTGGCTGTGGCATCTCCGTAGATTATGGCGATGTTGAAGGTTGGCAGCGAGCCGTCGAATACATAGCCACTCACCCCGACGAGGCACGCCTGATGGGGGAGCGCGGTCGCGCTCTTGCCGAGCAGATGTTCAACGACGAACGCTGTGCAAAGGAGGTCGCGGAATGGATAAAACAATTTAGTTTGTAAAAATTACAACTATTCCTTTGCGGTTTCAAAGTTAATATGTACCTTTGCATAAACAAAGTAAAAATGGCTTAAAGAATAATCATTATGAAAGAATTGAAAGGAACAAAGACAGAGCGCAACCTGCAGGAGGCATTCGCAGGTGAGTCGCAGGCACGCAACAAGTACACATACTACGCATCAAAGGCTCGCAAGGAGGGTTATGAGCAGATAGCTGCTCTCTTCGAGGAGACAGCGCAGAACGAGAAGGAACACGCAAAGATGTGGTTCAAGTATCTGCAGGGTGGTGCCATCAAGGACACCATCGAGAACCTGAAGGACGCTGCTGCAGGCGAGAACTACGAGTGGACTGACATGTACGATCGCATGGCTAAGGAGGCTGACGAGGAAGGCTTCGCAGAGATTGCTGCCGCTATGCGTGGCGTAGGTGCAATCGAGAAGCATCACGAGGAGCGCTATCGCAAGCTCTTGCAGAACATCGAGGACGGTGTAGTGTTCTCTCGCGACGGCGATTGCATCTGGCAGTGCCGCAACTGCGGTCACATCGTTGTAGGCAAGCAGGCACCGAAGCTTTGCCCGGTGTGCAAGCATCCGCAGGCGTACTTCGAGCTGAAAGCAGAAAACTATTAAAAGTAAAAAGGTAAAAAAGTAAAAAAGTAAAAAGTAGGAGGAGGGCGTGTCAAAACTCCCAATATAAATAACTAAAAACTCGTTGTAC
>ERZ791794.1385-NODE-1385-length-12177-cov-2.524336_pt1 | contig 12177 bp, 26 predicted proteins | sample MGYA00510312_ERZ791794 | MGnify/ENA primary metagenome ERZ791794 (study PRJEB30046, sample SAMN00791977) | human gut metagenome | study: EMG produced TPA metagenomics assembly of the A metagenome-wide association study of gut microbiota in type 2... | reverse complement strand
TGATCGGGCATATTTCCATGTTATACTCTGCACAGCGTGAAAAAGAGCGTGAGAAGAAGCGGATACAGAACCTCAACAAGAACAAGAGCATCCGTTCACAGGTTAGTAAGAAGGTAAAGGAGCAGCAGGCGTTGGCTATCGAGAAGCTAAAGATGATGAACACAGGGGATTTGCAGTCAAGAATCGGCGATGAGGAGGACAAGAAAGTTGTCGGCATGATTGCTGCAAAGTATTTTGGCGACCTTCCGAGCGTGGACATGAATAACCCGATCGAAGTACAGCAGCGCCTTGACTTCTTCTTTGACGCTTGCATCGAAGCTAGAATCTCCCCTGTGGTGGAATGGATCGCGCTGGTGCTGGGCATCGAATGGCCTAGCCTGAGACAGATTATGACAGGCAAACGCCGTGACGACAGCTTGCAACAGAAGTACATCCTGAAGCTGATTCTGCAAATGCAGTCCATGTGGGCATACAACGGTATGTATGGTCAGGAGAACCCGGCAGAGTGGATTTTCCGAGCCAAGAACTACTTTGGTATGCGTGACAACGTGGAAGTCACCGTTGCGCCGCCTGAACAGCCGTTGGGCGATGCCCAGAGCGCAGAACAGCTCGCCCAGAAGTACCAGACGGCTTTGCCGAAGGAGATTGAAGTGGAGTACAGAGAGGTGGACGACTAATGCAGACTGACAGAGGAATCTACCACAAGCGAGTATGCGACCGCTGCGGAGCGGTACTGGGCGGCAGAATGATGAACCCTGACGAATACTTCAAAGACTGGTCATGGCGCAGGGATACGGGCGACCTTTGCCCGGAATGCTATGAGGAGTATAAGCGAGTGATCGGGCAGTTCAATGCCAACAGAAGGAGAAAGAGAGGGCAGATATAATGAAAAAGTGCGCTCTTTACAGGTGCAAACAGTGCTTTGCGACCATGACGGACGAAAGCGATGTCAGAATCGACAAAGACATTGTTGATTGGATGTTTGAAAACGAAATGGAAGAAAGTAAAATTGGGTTTATCGCAAAATTCAAAATAAGCGATAAAGCCCTCATTCATCGTTGCGCCAACAACACTGTTGGTTTATGTGAGTTTATCGGATGGAAGGAGATAGAGGAATGAACTTCTACTGTACCACCGAACATTGCTCTTGCATGGGCATCAAACGGTTCTCCGCTGGCAAAGCTATCCGATGCACGGCAGAATCCTGTAAGAACAAATCTGAGCCGTCCTGTGTATCTTGCAAATGGTACGCAGAGCCGGAGGGCGTGTGCGTGAACGACCAGTCAGAACACGTTGCAGACTTCGTGTGGGACGAACGCGGATGCAAGGAATGGGAGAAGAAAGATGAGCGAAAGTAATGTAATCAGGCTGGGCAATGGCATTCTACTGGACAGCAAAGGGAAACTTTTATGCCAAACTGTGGACAAGTCCTGCTCAAACTGTAAATGGCACGACAGATTTTCGTGGGTCTGTTACAACGGTCTGTCGGAGCGCAGAGCTGATTTTACAGACCCGGAAGATGTGTGCAAAGAATGGGAGAAAAGAGAAAATGAGCTATGATATTTCACTGTGCGACCCAGTAACGCACAAACCGCTCAAAGCAGACAGTACGCATTTTATCGCTGGTGGTATGCGCGCTATGGGTGGTACAAAAGAACTGTGGCTCAACGTCACCTATAATTACGCTCACTTCTATTATCAACCGGAAGTGTTTGGTGAGAACGGCATCCGCTCCATCTATGGAAAAACAGGCGCAGAAAGCATTCCGATGCTTGAAAAGGCGATTGCCGCTCTGGGTGATGATGTAGACGATAGCGACTACTGGAACGCAACAGAGGGCAACGCCAAACGTGCGCTGTACGGACTGTTGGCATTTGCAAAGATGCGACCTGACGGCGTGTGGGACGGAGATTGAAAGGAGAAAGGAAAATGCTGATATATAAAGTCGTTTTAGGCATCGTTTTGACAATGATTGCGGGTATGCTGTTTGTATCTTACATTTATCTGTTTAAACGATATATCCTTTGGGACACTTTGGATGAATATATTGGCAGCACTGTTATCAAAATCATAGCCTGCGTTGCTGTCAATGCAGTTATTTTCTTAATCGGATACGCAATCGTTCTTTCTGCTGCGAGGTATAACAATGGCTAACACACTTTGGCATACGTCAGATAAAATCCCTGCGTTACATCATGTGATAGATGACGATGGTGTAAGCGTGTACGAGTGCGATGCAAGCGATTTGGCAGTCGTTTATAAGAACGAAGAATATATGCTTGCCACATACATTAAAGATGGCTACGGATTCAACGGATGGCAAGAATACGAGTTTGGTTCGCGGATTATGCCGCCACTTTATTGGATGCCACTTTGCAAACCTGACCCTAGAATCAATGTTGATGCGCTAGGCGATGCGCTTGGCTGCATCGACACTGCACCAACAATCGAGGTAAAAGACAATGGCTAATTATCCAGAATACCTTGAACGAAACGCGCTTATTGAAAAAATCGAGAAAGCATATTGCGATGGCTGCGAGAACTACAATGGAGTTAAATGCCGTGCTTGTGGTATTGGAGATGCCATTGACGTTGTGGAAGATGCCCCAACAGCCTTAGAACGTACCGCTGAATGGATTGCGCAAGACAAAGATAAGACGAGGTTCATGTGCAGTAATTGCCATGCGAGAAACAATCGAGACCGCTACAACTACTGCCCGAACTGTGGCTCTTTGATGGAGAACAGGTTATGAGTAACACACTTTGGCATCCGGTAAGCGAACCACCGAAAGAACGAACGGCGCTTTTGTTGCTTGCAACTAAAACAACGTGGCGTGATAAAGATGGAAAAATGTTGCAAGGAATCTCGCCGACAGCGTACTTTCTAGGCTGTTACGCAGACGGTCAGTTCTGGGACGAGATAGGCGAGAGGATGCCGGAAGATGTGACGGTGACGCATTGGATGGCGTTTCCGATGGTATAGGAGAGCTTATGGAGAACGGTATTGTTGTTACGCAAGATATGATTGACGCATTCACGACAGAAATGCAAGAAGCATACCAAAAGTACGGCGATGATGAAGAAATCGTTCACAGCATGATGGACGGCATCATGTGTGAAACCTTAGAAAAGCTTGGCTTTGCGAAAGGCGTGGAAATCTTTGATGAAGCACCGAAATGGTATGCGTAAGGAGATGTAGATATGAGATTGATTGATGCTGATGCACTGCGCCAGAAGATTGAAAGGTGGGAGAATGAATCCAACAAAGGAAGCTCGTTCTCTGATTCTGTAGAGAGTTTTGCCTACGATGAAGTGCTGTGTGCCATTGATGTAGCACCGACTATTGACCCGAACATTCAGCGTCCTGTGGCGCATTGGGTGGCAAAGGGAAAAGATTTTTTAATCGAGTATTATGTTTGTTCAAGATGCGAGCATAAGATTTACAGACCTTTCAGCATGAGCGCATATTGTCCACATTGCGGGGCTGTGATGATTGGAGAATGAGGATGGAGAATGGTCTGGAAGCACTCGCAAAAGCCATTTCTGATGCAACAGCTTCGTTTGAGAGCCTTGTAATAGCCATTAAACAGTCCGAAACGCAGTGCGGTTACATCAAGCAAAAGCACACACGCCCAGTCTACGGCAAAGGAAAGAAGCTTTGTGACGGATTTAGGTCAGCTATCATAACAAGAGAGGGATTTAGAAAATGACAGAACTCAAAAGATGCCCGTTTTGCGGTGGGAAAGTTGCCATTGCCGAAACAGGCGACTATTTGACAAGCTGGATGTCTATAACAAGAGGAAACGGAAAGAATGGATGCAAGTGCCGGGTATTCATGGAAAGCAAGCTATACAGCTCTGATTATTCCGAGGCTGATAAAGAAAAGATTAAAAAAGACCTTATCGAAGCATGGAACAAACGCTACAAAGAGGATTGAGCATGGACAAAAAACGAGACAGCTTTACATTCCAACGATACTACTTTGAAGCAATCTCCACACTGAAAAGTAAAGAGAAATTAGAACTCTACGATGCAATCTGTGCATACGTTTTTGAAGAAAAAGACGCAACTTTGAACTCAAAAAAGGCAGAATCTTGTTTCATTTTGATTAAACATCTGCTCGATGAAGAACAGAAAAGAAGCGATATTGCGTCAAAAGGATGGTCTACACGAAAGTCATCTCATCCTCGTGTCATAAATGAGATGAAAGTCAGCTCATCTATGAGTTCAAAGTCAGATGACGATGAACTCATTGTATCAACTGACAGTCATATGAACGTCAAGACCCTGCCGGAGAGTGCAGTCAAAAAGAAACCTGAAATCTTCTCCGACTTTGCTCATGGCGATAAAGCCCTGCTGGAATCCCTGCGAGAGTTCGCACAGATGCGTACAAGAATCAAAAAGCCTATGACAGACCGGGCGAAACAGATGCTCTGCAACAAGCTGGAAAAGTTTGACCGGCATGATTGGAAAGCCATTCTCGACCAGAGCATCTATGCCGGGTGGCAGGACATTTACGCATTGAAACAGGATGACCAGTACGAGCAAAGTACGGAGATGGAGTTTCCTAGACTATGACAATGGACGTTCAAACGGTATTTATCGGTGCGCTGATGCTCTGCAAGCCGGGCGTTGTGGATGAAATCATACCAGACCTTGAACTTGGCTTGTTCAGACCTGAGCTGAGAGACGCTTTTGCGGCTGTTCAGGGCTATTGGACGGCTAGGGGTAAGATAGATATAGTCGAGATAAATACGCAGCATCCAGACGTAGCGCAGACGCTCTTGGCGTGTGTACAAACCTGTGAATCAGAGTGTGTGCGAATTGACAGGGAGCAGATGCATCGTTGGACACAGCTTATCAGAGAACAAGCTGCACTCACTCGTGTGCAAGGTCTGGCATTTCAGATGACCAGCGAGCTTACCGACTATTCTGATCTATCAGACATTTACCAGCAGATGGGCGAAGCAATGAGTTTGAAAGCTGAGGAAGAAGATGCGTGGACATACGAGGATGTGTTGAACGACTATGTGCTTCACATGAACGAGAAACCTGTGTATATCAAGACAGGCCTAGAGCGTCTGGATGAAGCGCTGCACATCTCACCGGGTGATTTCATCATCATCGGCGGCAGACCGTCTGCTGGCAAGACAGCCCTGTCCTTGCAAATAGCAGCAAGCATGGCAAAGCAGGACTATACCGTGTACTATTTTAGCTTAGAAACCAGCAAACGCAAGCTGGGCGCACGTCTGATGGCTAATCAGATATACTGCCCTCTGGACACGGTGAAAAATAAGGCGGTCAGCTTGAATGAGATTGACGGACAGGCAAAAAACATGAAGATGCCATTATACATCCGCTCCGCTGCCGGGAAGAACGTGGCGTGGATGAAGGCTCAGGCTCTGCGTAAAAAGGCTCAAGTCATCTTCGTAGACTATCTTCAACTCATCCACGAAACAGGCGCAAAGGACAGATATGCCGCCATTACAGCTATATCCATTGCCCTGCACGAACTGGCACAGACCACAGGCATTGTTGTGGTGGCACTGGCGCAGCTCAATCGAAACCCATCCAAGCCAGGAGCAACGCCTACTAACTCCGACTTGCGAGAGAGCGGGCAGATTGAACAGGACGCTGATGCAATCATCCTTTTGTCCGGCGACAACCCCGACAAGTACCTGTTCCGGCTAAGCAAGAACAAGGAAGGCGAGATAGGCGACCTTCCCATCACGTTTAACAAGCAGATTCAACGGTTCCAAGAGTATACTTGGATGGACTGAAAGGAGAAACACGTGGATACATTGGAGAAGTTCATAGACAACGTACAAGCAGGAAAGGGAAAATACGGTCTGTGTGATGCTTGCCTGAACCGTCAAGGAGACTACTGCTTGTTTCACAATTTGTATCGGCGAGACAAAAACGGAAAGCATACTGTAACGGCTCAAAAACTCGAAAGGGTAGAACGATGCAACTCTTTTAACTATGTCGGATGGCTGATATAAGATTATAATCGCTTCTGCGCACCAATCGCCACAGTAAAATAGGCAAGAAAAACAGATAACAGGGTCAGGGCGATAAAAGTACCGTCTTAACCCCATAAATATTTTTCACTACACAAAATACAGGAGGAAAACAACTATGGCACTTACCAACATCGAACGTGAGACTATCATCAACTTTAACGCAGCGGAAGATACCGCAGAAATCTACACGGCTGACCCGGTTTACATTCGCAAGCTGGACAAGCTCTGTGAGCAGTTCCCCGATACATACAAGTTTATGGCGGAGCTGTCTGCCAAGCGGTGCAAGGAATCCAAGACTTATTCGATGCCGAAACGTCTTGTGAAGTTCAGGTCGCCTGTCACTCGTGAGATCAGCGAAGAGCAGCGTGAAGCACTGGCAGAGCGTTTGCGTAAGGCAAGAGAGGCCAAGAATATCTAATCTTAGCTCGCGCGGCTACAAAACTACTGTATCGTAAAGCATGGAATGGTATCAGATGGTAAAACTACCCTCTGCGACTATTCCGTGCTTTTTTCTCTTGTTATTTATCAGGGGAAAACGGTAAGGTCTAAATTTGAGAAAGAATCGTCTAATCGCAGGGCTGATTGAGACGAAAGCAAGATGTGTGAGATGAAAAAACGCTTCGAGTATCACTTTCGAAAATGGCTTTCAAATTTTTGTCCCCTTTCCCCCTTGTTTCCTCTTTCCCCCTTTTGTCCCCCTCTTTCCCCTACAACCCCTATTACCCCCTATAATCCCCCTAACATCTTCCGTGCTCCCCCTTTCCCTCCCCGTGTGTTTAGCGCGTCTGCGGGCGTTATATGCGCCAGCGCGCGCGTTGACGGAACCGGGTGTGCCATGATAGTTCAAAAGTGAATAAATAACAGTTATGCGAAATTGTAATCTGATTCTTTTCCCCATCTCAAAACTACATCGTTAACCAGCATAGCAGGCTGTAGGCAAGAACTGGCGTGAGGTTCGGACTGGTGGGTGGTCTGCGACTATTTCAGACATGGAGAATTGACTTCATTTTGTGGTCGGTTGAATATGTAGAAATGTTGCATAGCTGTATGAGCGGTTGATTACAGATTAAAAGCGACTGACCAGTCGGATAGTCTTATTGGATAGTTAAAAGCATTGAGGTATTTGCCGAATGAATAATCCTAGTTGATTGGTATGATATGGTTGTAGTTGCTGGTAATTAAATCGGAGGAGAACGAACCGAATCGGATGATACGACTATTCCAGCGGAATAATAGTTAAAAAGATTGAGTAATTGTCTGCGACTATTATAATAAGTACGATTATTAAAGATTTTGAGGTAATGCAATGGGGATTAAAATTGATAGGTGTCTTGACATATATTGATTTTTTGGTGGTCGGATGGCTTAGCGACTATTGCATCTCTCTTTCTCTAAAAGGCGAACGACTATTTCACACAAAAAATACACGACTATTTGGCGATGATTCGCAAGAAAATGTTAAGACTATTGCTCTGCGACTATCAGCGGACAGCTCGTTACTATACTATATATAGGACTTTCAAACGTTGGTCGTCTGACAACTTTGCGACTATTCCACGACTATCCGCCGGGAGAAACTACGACTATTGGTTACGACTATTCCAGAAGTTGTTACGACTATTTCAGCTGGAACGCTGCGACTATTGCTGACCTCTATTAGCTATCGGGCGAAAGCCCGAAAAGAGAAACGGCGGTAGCCGTCAATGGTTCCGCGCCGCCCGCTGCTGGACTGCCCCGCCGGGTGGAGGGTGCCAGGTTGACCCGGTGCGCCCTAGTTGCTGACCGGTGCCAGATCGCAAGCCGCCGGGCGTGGGAAGTATCGAGACCGCTGCCGGGCTGACCATGTACAGGCGGAGACGCTGACCCCTCAGCAGGTGCGCCGGGTCTGCACTTCTGGCAGCGTGTCAGCGCTTGCTAGCGGATTCGCAGACGGTAGGAGCTGACCCCGCCGGGCTGGCATGGTCTGCGATCTGCTGCACCGTCTGGCGTGGATTCATAACAGGGGCGCGCCCTTATATACCTTATTATAATAGGGCGGCTGCGTTGGCCTGTACAACGTCCGGGGTGGCGGCGGTATCTGGTATCGGTGGAGGTGCTGCGCTTGATGGTATGCCCTCCAGCGTGGCACAGGTGGTGTATAGGCGGCTTGTGTGGCTGCTGTATTATGTGCGCTGGAATGGGTCAAATTAACGGAAACGCCACTGTGAAGCCCTGTGCGCTGTTTTGCAGCGTGTGTGATATAACTGCATGGACTGCACAAAACGTGCTGTAAACGCTTGTATGTAGCTTGTACGCCGTCAGGCAAAAATAAAAGCCCTGCACCCTCAGCAGATGCAAGGCAAAAGAAAAGCCCCGCCGGCGTGGGCGGGGTAAAATCTGAAATTGTGTCAACGTTGATTGCGCCAAGCATTATAATCCGCTGCCGTCATGATGGTATAGCCGCCGCAGACCTTGACGACAACATCTGCACCGGTTGCGGCCTTGCGTGCATAGTAACGGGACACATACAGCCCGGTCATTGCGTCACATCCCTTATTAGTAGTCATAATATATAGCCCTCCTTACTTGCTCGCCTTAAACAAGGCACTAAAAAACCAAAAACAAAACAGGCTGCAAGACAGAATCACGACCTACACCCCCTTATACCACGCTAAAACGCTTGTATGTGGTCTTGCTGCTGCACTCTGCGTATATATCTGGGTGCAGCGTCTTAAGTAGCTTGCTATCAAGTCGGACACTCTGCACGTCCTTATAAATAGCTTTTGCGGTGCCCTGTGCCATTTCCGGCGCGCCCTGCATCATGGTAATAATGTCCGTTTTGATACTTTCGTTCATTGCTTCAAGCTCTTCCAAAAGCCGCTTGTTTTCGCGGTACTCGTTCACTTTTTCTTCGAACAACGTCATTTTTTAGCCCTCCTGTTTAGCTGTTAAGAAATGCGATCATAACCAGTGCGCCGGAAATCATGCCGCCCACGTACCAGAGGGCAGCCCACTGGGAAAAGTCAAGAGTAATCATTGTTTGCCCCCCTATCACATAACCTGGAACAGCGCAGACGTGCTGGCGGTGACGGCGTACAGTTTGCCGGACGTGTTGCCCTTTACTAGAACGCCGGTGCAGCCGTAAATTCCGGTGCTGTATGCGATGCACTCAAACCCGCATTCCTCAACGCGGATTGCGTCAATCTCTGCGAAACGCTTTTTGGTCAAGTCCTCTGCTGCGTTGGTGGTAACATAACGGCGAATATCTTTTAATGTGGTTTTCATGGTTTTTGTCCTCCTGTTTTGTGGTGGCGTAACACGTTCTTGTGTTGTCTATATAGTAACACATTCTTGTGTTTGTGTCAATGGTTTTGCACACATTCTTGTGTTGAAAGTCGTTCATGTTTGAGTGTGTACAAATCTGCTCAGTTTCGGACACACTGCCCGCCCTCCAGCGTCCCGCACCGGTACGATCTACCAGACGTGGGCGGTCTGGTATCGTATGCAGACCGGTGCGGCGTGTTAGTGCGCCGTGTCTTGCATGGTCTGCCCTGGTTTTGGCGCTCCCTGCGCTGCTGCCTGTAATGTGCAGTCTGTCCGGGTGCGCTGGGGCTGGCAGGGGTCACCGGTGGGGTATACAGGGGGAGCCGGGGGTGGGGTGGTCGACACCTCGCGTAGAAAAAATTCAAAAAAGGCGGTTTCTCTACTTACCCACCCCCTCTTTTCTGCACAAAACACCCACACCCCCATTGTCAATCTCAAAAATTCCGCCGCAAAAACAAAAAGACCCCTACAAAGGGTCTGTGTTCTGTGCTATACTTGCCTTACAAGCCTTGAAAGGGAGGAATCTACAAAAATGTACGCCTTATTTGGAATGATTGCTTTGGTTGCAACGCCTGTGTTTGGAGCGCTGTGTCTTTACAACAAAGCAACGCATAAGAAAGACAATCGGATGTTAATTGCTTTCTTTGCATCATTTGCAGTTCTTGTTATATGTTTGGCTGTAACACCAGAGCCATCACATAATGAATCGGCAAGCTCCGGCGTTACATCTTCCTCCGCCAAGTCTACGGCAACGGAACTGGATGGTAGCTCTATTGAGGAAGTTTCCGAAAGCTCAGCAAGTAGCACTCCGGCATCTCAAAAAGCGGCATCCGAATCTGAACAGCCTATAAGCTCTGAACCTGCAAGCAGTGAGCGGGTGGCATCCAGGGCTTCTTTGCATAACCCGGATGATGATATTCCAACGCTTGATTTGGATGACTATGCAAAACAGGCGGCGGACAACGCTGTAAAGGCAAAAGACAAATACGCTGGCAAGCAATATAAGGTGACATATCAAGTCAACAGTGTATCAGACGCAATGATTAAGTTAGATAATCCGTACACTGTTATGTTCAGCGTGAATTTCATTACTTCTCACAGCATTGGTTATACCGTTTATATGGCTGGATTCCCGGAAAACGAAAAAGATAAAATTTCTAATCTTTCTCCCGGGCAGACCATTACATTTGTTGGAGACTTTGATGGCAACAAATTCACTGACTGCCGATTTATAGTTCCGTAAATAAAAAGCCAGCGGCTAGATGTTCTCTAACCACTGGCTTTTCTTATTGGCTGTTATACGCTTCTACGGATGCTCGCATAAAGCAGACGGAACGTCTCACGACCTTTCGGCGTTACTCTGGTCTGTACGCCACCGTGCTTGTTCTTCTGGTTGCAGTACTCCTTGACCGCAAACAGACCGTCACCCTTGCCCGCTTTCGGCAGGATGCCCTTGTTCTTGTCACGGTAGATGTATCCGTCAGAAATAAGCATCTTGATGAACAGGCGTTCAGGAATACGCAGTTCCTTTGCGGTAGAGCGGAAGTTTGTAGACACGTTCCATGCCACAAGGTCGTCAAAGTAGTCTGCCTTAGGCTGCATCTCCTCGTTCTTCTCACAGAGCTGCTTGTTCTGCATCTGTAATGCTGCGCTCTTTTCCTTTTCGGCCTTCATATTCTGAATCAGACCGATCACGAAGTCCGGGTTGGCAATAGCCGTCTCCAACAGGTTATCGGTCATGTACATTCCATGCTTGCGGATGGAGGGCAGAACTTCGTGAGTGACCCAATGCTTGAACCGCTGTGCGCTTTCCAGCTTGCTGCTGAAAATCAGACTGTACAAACCTGATTCGTTGATGATGGTTGTCTTGCTCTTGTAATTAGAACCATCACCCTGAATCAGGGTAGTGGTTTTATCTTGTTCATCAACGTGTGCTGACAGTGCGTTCTCAGGCTTTGCGTAGCCAAGTGCTACCGCAATGTCCTTGCCAACAAACCAAGGGTCGTCGTCAATGAGCATGACACGGATTTCGCCAAACTCGGCGTTGTTGAAGATTTTGATGTTCTCAGACAAAGAAAGTTGCATTAAAAAGCTCCTTTTCACTTGTGAGAGAAGCGATTTTCTGCTATAATAACGGCGAGAGAATGCTTCTCTCAGGGTTTATATGATACGTTCGCTGTGGTCGGCAAACTTTAGCGGACGTATCATTTTTCGTTTTCATTGGTAGAATCCATCGGATGCAGCGTAAAGAACGCTTCACGGAACGCAGCAGAAATGGAAACCCGGTTCTTGATGCAGTATTCCTGCAAGCTAGCAAACTGCCGCTCCGTCACGCTGATGGTAACGGTGTGACCGTAACGCTCTGCGTAAGGACTACTCATACATATTCTCCCCCTTTCGTTTTGCTGTGCAATAAGTGTAACCGCAAAATATTAGGATGTCAAGAAAATACACCCCATATATTGTGTTCACTAGTGCTGGCATCAGATTTTTCCGTTCTGATTGGCTGCTCCTGCTTCGTACCCTGCCCAGTAGTTCAGTTCGGACAGCTTACCCAGTGCTTCTGCGTACTCCCTGTCCTCGCTGGTCGGCTCTTTGCCGTGGGCGAGGGTTTTTAGAAATTCTTCGGTTGTTGTGGGAAAGTTCATGTTTTTTTGCTCCTTTCTATTGCAGAAGCTGTCTGCTTCTGCTATAATAATTAACAGAAACCGAGACTGCGCCCTTGGTTGCGCAGCTTCTGTTTTGTGGTGGAATAGGTCGTCAGTGCTACTTTGGTCGGTCGTGCTGACGGCCTATTTTTTATGCCACAAAGGATAAATCTACCGTTGTTGGCTGATTCATCGTGTGCTCT
>ERZ791794.1381-NODE-1381-length-12183-cov-31.167958_pt1 | contig 12183 bp, 10 predicted proteins | sample MGYA00510312_ERZ791794 | MGnify/ENA primary metagenome ERZ791794 (study PRJEB30046, sample SAMN00791977) | human gut metagenome | study: EMG produced TPA metagenomics assembly of the A metagenome-wide association study of gut microbiota in type 2... | reverse complement strand
GGGTCGGTGGAGGTCAGCGTGGCGCTGGTGGGGTCGGCGGTGGAGGGCGTCACGTTGTACGTCTTCACCGTGCCGTCCATCAGGACTGCCACGCTCTGCACACCCGTCCAATTGCCATCCGCTGGAGCACGGGTGCCGGCGGTGGCTGTCGCGACGGGATTCAGCCCCGTGGCGGTGAAGACGATGGGTGTGCCTTCCGCCCCTTCCGGCAGAAAGCCCGCTTCGTCCTGCGTGCAGGCGGCAAGGCCGAGCAGCAGGGCGATGGCTGCGAATATATGGATGTTTGTTCGTTTCATGATGCGTGTTGTTTAGGGGTTGTTATTGTTTCTTTTGCAGTACGGGCAGACCGTTGGTGCCTAGTGCCCACTGGTAGTCGTTGCCGGTGAGGGCGGTGTTCATGCCGTCGACGGCTGTCTGCCATTTCACGGTTGCGCCGTCCACCTTCGTGGCATCTACCGTTCCTCCTTCATTACGGAATGCTCCTTGCCCGACATTGCCTCCCCAATAGCAGGAAGTTATAGTAGCGTAGTTATAACGCACTATAGCTCCAGATTCATAATCTTTCAATGTGCCGTTGAACCAGCAAGCGGTGATACTGCCATAATTTAAATCGGCTATACCACAAGTTCTACCATATGCAGAAATATTTCCCGTCACAGAGCAGGCAATGATTTGACCCTCATTTTGATCCACTATTCCAGCTGCTGATCCATTGCTGCCATACAGATTCACATCTATGAGTTGTAGGTTCTTTATCACACCACGGTGATTTAATAACCCAAAAAGTTCAGTAGACGCTGCTGAAAAGTTTAATCCCTTAATGCGGTGTCCCTGCCCATTAAAGACGCCGGAGTAGCCAGGCCATGTGCCTATCTGTGTCCATTCCTTACCCGTCAGGTCGATGTCAGCGGTGAGGGTGCAATTTATCGATTCATCTTTTTGTACGGCTTTGTTCCATGCCAGCAGGCCCTTGGCGTTATAGACCATGTAACTGCCGTCGTTCTGTATAGAATAGCCCAAATCCTCAGCCTCGCCACTCTCGCCGCCGCCGTCAGCCCAGCTGCCGATGGTGCAACCCTCTAACGTCAGACCGGTGGCGTTCACCTTGACGATGTAGGTATAGCGGTTACCAGCCTCTAATACGACGTTGTTCTGCGGGCGGAAGTAGAAGGTGCCGCCGCCGAGTTCCACCTTGACGAACTGCTTGCCTGCCGCAACGGTCTGCGGGGCGGTTAGTGCCTCGTAGGTGTTGCCGCTTGCGTTGTAGGTCTTGATGGCGGTCGGGTTGCCGTTATCGGCGGACAGGCTCACGAGGCTCACCGTGGCACCGGCTACGCTCGTGAATCCCGTGCCGGGCTTCAGTTCGATTGCCACGCGTGCCGTGCGGTGGGTAAATTCAAGAGTCGGGTTGTTAAATTCCACCTTCCGGTTCTCAGCAGAGATGAAGTCGCTGTTCTGGAAGTCAGCCAATTTGCTTTGGTCTTCGGCAACCTTTACGACAGGCATCTGTGTGATGTCGGCATTGTTGAAGGGCCACCATGCCGATACGGTAATCGGGTTGCGGCTGATCCAGTAGTACGGGTCGTTGGAGGTCAGCGTGGCGCTCTTGTAGCCGTCGGCATCCGAAGCCGTAACGGTGTATTCCTTTACCGCATCGCCAATCTTGAGTGCCACGGAAGTGACGCCCTGCCAGTCGCCGTCCACGGAGGCACGGGTTGATGGGGCTGCCTGCGGCGTTGCCTCCACGGACAGTCCGGTGGCATGGATGACTATAGGATATTCCTCTTTGGTCAGACGGCTACCGTCAGCCAGTTCGTCCTGTGTGCAGGCGGCGAGGGCGAACAGCAGTGCGGTGGCTGCGGGGATAAATAATCTATGTCTCATAATTCTTCATTCTAATCGATTAATTATTAAAATCCTACAGGTCAGCACCCACATCTCCACCGTCTATATCGTTCCACTTTGCAATGGTGGCTTCGCTGACTTCAAGGACTTTGTTGCTCACCTTGACTCTATAGGTGTAGTTGTTGCCCGTCAGCAGTGCGCCTTCGGGCACGGTGAGTGTGGCAGGATATTCCTGACCTTTGTAATTCACAACCAACGGCAGTGATGCAACTGTCTGCGGGAAGAGGATGACCGATGACGTGAGATTGCCGTCTGCCAGATTCATGGCCAGTTCTCCGGTCTGTGCACCGTTGTCTGCGGTGGCAATACCGTCGGCCGTATTGAACGTACCAGTGAGTAACAATCCGTCCAGCGAGTAACGTTCAGGCTTGACCACGCTGAAATCCACACCATCGCCCGCCTCGAAGGTAAGGGTTATCCGGCTCATGCGGTGGTGGAAGGAGTTGTCTTCACCGCCTTTGTAGGTTTTGTCGGTAAAGCTCACCACCGGGCTGTTTTTGTCTCCCGTGGCTCCTGAAGCAAAGAGAAAGTCGATGGCAGGCTGGTTCTGCTGTGCCGTGGCATCGGTCGTGGCTGTGAGGATGCCTCCCGCCGCGTTGTACGGATAGTAGGCGCGGAAAGTATGGGGCTTTGCATCTTCGATATAGATGACCTTTCCTTCTGCCTCAAATTTCCCGTTCTTCAGGATGAAACGCACGTTGCCGTACTGGGTATCGTTGTCGATGTCGGTGATGCCGATACGGTCACCGTTGTCCCAAGTGGTTCCGCTGGCACGGGTGTTTACGCTGATACCACCAGTAAACTGCACGGCTACCTTACCATTTGCTGTTGTAGGAGCTGTATCTTCTGTACTGCATGAAACCATTGCACCTGCTAAGAGTGCAAGGGCGAAAAACTTCGTCATCTTTTTCATATTATCCATATTTTAAAAGTTATTATTATTATTTGGTTTCTACTTCATTGTTGAGGTTCGTCCAACCGTTGATGGTAGCATCCAGATTCATCTTCGGCTGCATTTCTTCGTACTTGAACCTTAGTTCATACTTTCCACCTACATTCATCTTAGGGGCGGTGATGTCAAACTCCTGCAAGGTCTTGTCAGGGAGCAAGAGGCGGAGATAAACATGAGAGGCGGGGCTTCCCTGTATGGTTGGCATCAGCCGGATGACTTCCGATTTCAGGGTTGATTCCGTAGCCAGGAGGGTAGGGAGTTCCACTTCCGTTGGCTCTATGCTCGGCAAACCGTAGTCTCCATCACTGTTCTTCAGTGTTGGGAACAGGCACCCGGCACAATCCAACACCTTGCCACTCATCTCTGTGCCTTTCGGTATGTTCTCGATGATGATGGTCAGTTCGGCAAGCACGCTCTTTATAGGGGTTTGCACCACATAGCTGCCTTCCTTGTTGTCTATCTTCACATCGGCAACTCCGAAATAGGCATTATGCTTCACATCTTTAGGATTGGTCAAGCCTATCTGGATATTGTTCCAGTTGGTCAAAGACCGGGTCTGTTCGCTGATAAAGAACGGTTCTGTTAGGTTGGTGGTAGTCAGGATGCGATAGGTTCCTTCCGGGAGTTGGAAGCGTTGGCTTGCCACCTCCTGCGCACTGCCATAATGTTTTTCCTCTACAAGCGAACCGTCATCGGCATTGAATATCCAGAGTTTCACATCCTTCACTTCCGTACCTTGGTCGGCTTCATCAGCCCAAGTGAGCGATACCGACAAGCCGCTTTCTTCCTTGTCATCATGAACATCATGGTCGCAGCTTGTCAACAGGCATGGGACGCATAACAGCACCCATAACCAAATATTAAATCTTCTTTTTGCTTTCATTCTCTATCTTGTTTTAGGAGTTACGGATGATGATTAGTAAAAGGCAAGTTGATTCCTAATCTTATGCCACTTTCCCACAAGAAGTAGTTCTTATGCTGATATTCCGGCATTCCATCCATACGTTCGCCAGTAAGACGAGTCAAACCGGAATAGATGCCCAATTTCAGGCAAGAGGTCAGTTGGTAGCCAACCTGCAAGTCTGCACCATAACCCAAATGCCAGTTGGTAGAACCTTTTATCACTTTGGCATCATCGGCTATAGTCTGAATATCAGCCTTGGTCGTTACAGCATATATATGAGGTGATACTGCCAAATCCCATCGGCTGTCAGCTGTTTGAGGGAACAACCCAAGGAGATGAACGTTCACTCTTGCCCCATATTGTCCCATTCTGACATGGCTTTTCAGATTGGCATACTCCCAACTATCCATGCCTAGGACACCTGCCTTGTAAAGCACACCGTCGCTACCCAACCAATAGTTACGTTCTACGCAACAGTCTTGTGCAGACAAGTTCATTTCTCCATACTTGGCAGATAACTCTGCCGAGAAAATGGAGTTGAAACGATAGCCCCCATATAAGCCAGCAGCCCAACCGAGGTGCGTCTTGTCATGTCCGAAACTTGAGAAAGTAGAGAAACCGAAAGGCATTCCACCCTCAATACCGACGTACCAGCCATGCGAAGTTGTCTTTCCATCTTCTTTTACTTCTGCTTTCGCGAAAGAAAATGGAAGAATTAAAGCAAGTGCTGCAACCAGTAATCGTTCTTTTCCAGTTAAATAATTTCTCATATTAATCTTTTTTTTATAGTATGTAAAAATATACTGTCTTTTTCCAATTCTATTCTTAGGTATGTTTCCTAATAGTTCTTTCGTTGGCAAATATAGTGTTTTTTTCTGAAAAAAGGTGTCTACTTCCCCCAAAAAAGTGTCTACTTCGTAGGAAGTAGGCATCTTTTTTAACGATTTATTACATTTGTCAACGAATTTTCCGAGATTTATTGTACTTACTGAATTCAAGTTTCGCAAGTTCAGAAGTTAAAGAAGTTATCGCTCCCTACGGTCGCTGAGGAGTTAAGACAACAGTCTTTTTGGCGTAGTTTTTTAAGCAGCAAGACATACGTCTTAACTCCTTAACTACCTTAATTCCTTTAACTTCCTGATATGCGAAAGTTCAGTTATTTGACCAATAATGATGTTAATTTCATTCAAATATTTGGCGTTATCAAGATTTTGCAGTATATTTGCATCCAAAGAATTTAAATGTGAATCAAATGGTTAAGCATTTATTAAATTAGAAAAGGTTTTATCATTCTTTTAACTAGAGTCGCCCTTTGCGGCATGGATTTTTAAAACTGATGATTATGAAGCAGGTAGAAGAAAGATACATCAGCTTGCTGACCGACTTCGGTTTCAAGCGAATTTTTGGAACAGCAATGAACAAGGATTTGCTCATTTGCTTCCTCAACAGCTTGTTTAATGGCAGACAGGTTGTGAAGGACGTATCGTATCTGAATCCAGAGCATGTGGGAGATGTATATACCGACCGCAGAGCCATCTTTGATGTATATTGTGAGGGCGAAAACGGCGAGAAGTTCATCGTAGAAATGCAGAATGCCTACCAGACGTATTTCAAGGATCGCGCCCTTTTCTACTCAACCTTCCCTATCCGTGAACAGGCACCAAAGGGGAGTGAATGGGATTTCAGACTCAATCATGTTTATACCGTTGCCCTGCTTAACTTCAGCATGAACGAGGACGCCTTCGACAAGGAGAAAATCCGCCATCATGTGCAGTTGTGCGATACCGCTACCCACAAAGTATTTTACGACAAACTCGAATATATTTATGTAGAGATTTCCAAGTTCAACAAACCCCTGGAAGAACTGGATACGCTCTACGAGAAGTGGCTCTATGCGCTGAAGAACCTCTATAAGCTTACCCAGCGCCCTAAAGAACTGTGCGATAAAGTCTTCGACCGCCTCTTCGAGGAAGCCGAGATAGCCAAGTTTACTCCGCAGGAAATGAGGGAGTACGAGACCAGCAAGATGGCATATCGCGACATCAAGAATTCCGTAGACACTGCTAAGCGTGAAGGTAAACAAGAAGGTCTTGCGGAAGGAATAGAAATTGGTATGGAGAAAGGTAGAGCAGAAGGCAAACATGAGGCCAACACAGAAACAGCACAACGATTGCTGGCAATGGGACTTTCTGCCGAACAGGTTGCCAAAGCTACCCAGCTGCCTTTGGAAATCATTAAGAATCTGAGCAATTCATAAAAAACAGAAAGCGGAGATGTAGATTAGATTGGTGACCTTCACCTTCATCTGAGTAAAAAAATAATACCGGGCAAGGAGATGATGCTCCTGCCCGGTATTGTTTTTAAGATGATTGGATTATTTGTTGACGCCGATTGTTGCATCTTCATCATCCCACTTTCCAACTTCAGCTTTGAAGTTGATAGGCTGCAAGATTGCCTGGCCTTGAGCATTGTAGCCACCACCGAAGATGAGGGTGTAGATGTAGCGCTTGCCTGGCTGCCAATCTGCCCCGAAAGGAACATAGAGGTCCTTGTATTCAGAATCGCTACCGACGAGGTAAGCACCACTCTGCTTAATCTTACAAGTAATCTTCAGATAAGACTGGTTTGCTGTATTTGCAGCATCTATGCTACCTGGTAAATCCCATTTTGTTAAATTCTGAGGAATGAATAACATCGGTCCCTGTGTTGAAATGATAGTAACCTCATCTGTTTTTGCCACCTTAATGCTCTCGTCCATTACCGCTGTAAATCCACTTTTATTGTAATGTACTTGATTTGGAGCCCAATCATTCTGTGAAGGTTCTCCTTCTGGAATTGTAAATGTTCCGCTAAAAATGAAATTATGAATACTGAGTGCTTTGATTTCTACCTCCATATTTGCATATTGTGTCTTTGCTTGGAATACTACTTGAGACAATATATGCTTAAAGTCGAACTTAACAAATCCATCATTGCTTGTTTGGGTCTGATTCTTGGTCACGGCATACATAACATCAATGTTTTTGGGATTATAATACTCGCCTTTGCTATTTTTGACATATTCATCAGAGCAAGCGTATGTTATTTGCTTTTTCTGATTTGTAAAATTCCAAGAGAAGGAAGTTGTGCTGCCTGGATTGACCGCATAAAAATTAAGTGCAGTTGTTGGCCAGTAGCGAAGTTCATTTGGATCATTATAAACCCACTTGTTAGTCTCAGTCTCATACTTGATTCTAACTCCGTACAGATGGTTATCATTCTCTTTGTCACCCATAAAGATTTCACCATCTGTACCATTGTTGTTCTTATATGCGAACACATTGAAATCTGTTGTTGTCAGATTGTCTGGTGTAATCGGGGTAGCTCTCGTCTCCGCCTTATTACCAACTACATGAAATCCGATAGCGTTGTTTGCTGTAGTTCCCGCATTTGCAAGCTCGTTGTCTGATGAGCATGCTGAAAGCAATGCCATAGAGGCCAATGCTGTTCCAAAAATTACCTTTTTCATAATTAACTGTTCTTTAAAAAAATATTTTACTATTACTATTTGAATATTTATCTTTTATTATTTATAGTCTTATCTTTTTACTATGTTACATCCTTAACATATAATATCCACATTTACATCGCCCCAGTCATCTACTCCTACATCGAATCCGGCTCCTCCGCTGGAACCTCCTCCGCCTTCTTCCGGAATTTCGAAGTCGAGGTTTATGACGATGTGAACATCACCCACGTGACCCACCACAGGAACGGACTGAATCTGAGCGGTAACATCCTGCTCCAAAACATACAGCTTGCCTGATCGGCTCTTGATAAAGAGCTTGAAGAGATTAGACGCTGCGATGCCCCGGGTGCTGCCAAACGTATAGAAACCACCCCGTAGCTGATTGCCGATTACTTCCCCTCCGAAAAGAAGACGCTCGGAAAGAGAGCCGGGGAGCTTGTCGGCTGCCATCAGAAGCGAACCGGACATGCCGGATAGGCTTGCCCTGATATCCGCTATGCGCTCTAGCTTGCGGATGCCGTTAACCTCGTAGGTGTAGCGGCAAACCATGCTTTTGGGGTATAGTGTAATAACTTGTACTCCGTTTTCTGCATTTTCTGATGATGCAGCTGCATGGCTGGCATTCACGGAAACCCAGTTGATGTGGTCGCCACAAAGCCAAGATGGGGTGAGGGATGCCTGCTCGCCATCGGGCGATTTCGTATCTCTTGTATCGGCGGTGAAATTCAGATAACTGTTCGGATTTTTCCAAACTATTCCGTTGGTATCGTAATTCATGCTGATTACCCCGTAGTCGTTTTCGGGCAGTTCTATCTGCCGGGCTTCTCCTTTCGGAAAATCGAAAATCCACGGTTCGCTCTTTCCATCTTTTGGGAAGAAGATAACTCGCATACCTTCTGGCTTTTCATGACCCGAGAGCTGGCTCCAGTCGAAGGCTACCTTCAGTAATCGGAATTGAGCATTCTCCTCGTAATACAACTCCTTGTGGTTGCAGGATGATAGAATAGAGAGTAGGGAAAGTAATAGGACAAAAAGTCGATTGGCTTTTCCCGTTTTGCTGAAATTATTCATCGGTACCTCCTTTCTTCCTATCATTCTCCTTCTTCCTCAGCTCTTTCTCCTTTACCTTCTCCTTCTTCCTATTCCAGTTGCTGTTAGCGTTTTCGCGCCCCAGCAGCCACACCAGGGAGACTTCGAGTTTCGTAGGACCTACCCATCGGCGTTCTTTCGTCGCCTGCCACACGTAGTATTGGTTGCGCGGCTTATACTCGTGGTAGATTCCGCCCCAATATCCTACACCTAGAGTGAAGTCGATGTTCAGTTTTCTGGCGATAGGGAGCGAGTAGCCATATTCGGCACCCATGGCATAGTTCATCTTATTCCAGATAGCACCGCCAGGTTTGCCACCCATGTAGCCACGACCGCCTGTTTCGAAATCGTAGGTGAAAATTTGGGTATAGAAGCCGATGTGGTGACCAGTGAGCGGTTTCTCTTCAGCAGCTTTTCCCAGCCATTTGCGTATGGCAATATCACCTCCGTAGGCTCGCCAATACCAGTGTCGCCTGTCGGTCTTCCACCATCCGTACATCCAGTTAGCGGCCAACGACCAGCTTTTGCCCAGATAGAATTCCAATCCGATGTTGGGAAGAAGTAAGACATCGAAAAGCATGTTCGTCCGCATTGCCATGTAGAACGGTTTTCGGATCGGACTCGGCTCGATATAGATGGAGTCGGTGTTACTGACCGTATCCACCGATTGTTTTACGTTTTCCCATTTAGGTATTGAATCCGGAACCTGCGGCTTTTGCACCTTGTCGTACCATAGGAAGAGCTGTGAGAATCGGAGTGCAGGGAAATATTTCTTATACATATAATGATAAGGGATACCTCTGCGCAAATTCTTGATTAGCTCCAGATGCTTTTCCTGCTTCAGGATTTCTTTTTCTGTTTCAGCTTCGCCGGCTATTCGGTTTAGCAGCGAGAGCGTTTCCTCTCTGAAGGGAAGTTGGGAATCATTCTTAACCAATTGAATCAACCCTTTCCAGTCGGGACAGAAGAAACTTGATGTCTTCAGCGAATCGGGCAGGGTGGAGTATTGTGATAGATAGCTGAAAAGCACGTCGGCTCGTTTTCGGGATAGCCACTTGTTGAATTTCAGTGTTCCCTCGGGTGAGGCAACGCCTACAACGAGGATTTTTCGCAATTGATAAATGGAATCTGCATAACAGTTTCGCATGGTTTCAGCGATACGGTTCAGTGCCGATTGGTTATCGTTCAGGATAGGGTCAAGGTCTATCTTTCCCTGCTTGAAGAAAATCTTTACTGAATCTTTTACATCATATATGGTGTGTGATTTGTTCACATTATATATATGATGTGAATCCTTCACGCTATGTAGGTTCTGTGCCGATAGATAACTACTCATGCATGTAAATGCAATGAGAATTATTTTTTCTTTTATTCGGTACATTTACTTGATGTTTATATGATTACTTCATATTTACATTATTATTACTATTGCTTTTACTTTTTACTTTATTATTCTAAGTCTGAATTATAGTTACTTTTATTTTCATATTTCATATCCTTTTTTTATTAATTTTAACTTTATATTCAGTTTTGAATATTCTTGTTTTATCCTGATAGCATATTTATTATGCCGTTTTATGGACGACAAAATGATTTGCTATTTTGCATCTCAGTAATATACCGAGATGTGATTGCGCTGCAAAATTACAATTTTTTTCAGTGAATCAGTAAATTTTTGATGTTAAAAAAGATGAATTATAAGGGGGGGGGGTAAATGGCTGAAAGCCAATAAGATATAACAAAAATTATTTTCATGGTGTTAAATAACACTCATAGAACTTCTTTTTATGAACTCCACCTATTTAGTAAGAACTACGATTTCAATAGACCTACAATAAATGAAGAGGGTGTGTCATAAGTCCATGACACACAGGTGTCCAGTTGATGGGGCAACTGGACACATTATTAGTATTCTTTAACGTTTTCGCTCTCTTTTCTGCCTCTTTGAATCTGTGGATTGGAGCCGGAATACGACTGGCACGGTTCACGAATGCCTCGCAACATAGACGCTTTGTGTTCGCCATTTCTCTTATTAATTTAATAGTGCAAAAGATAATTGTGAAAAATATCTCTCCCAAAATTTTCCTATTCAAAAAAATATTCGTAACTTAGCAGCGCAAAACGTAAAGCATGTAGGAATATGGCAAAAATGGTAAATTTCTATCCTGTAGGAATACAGACATTCTCAAATATCAGAGAGGGTAATTATCTCTATATAGATAAGACCCCATACATCGTGGATTTTCGAGAGAAAAAAATGAAGTATGTCTTTCTGAGTCGTCCAAGACGATTCGGAAAGTCGCTCTTTGCATCTACCCTCCAGGCCTATTTCGAGGGAAGGAAAGAACTTTTTGAGGGATTGGCCATTGCTGATTATGAGAAGGATTGGGTGAAGCACCCTGTGCTGCATTTCGACCTGAGCGGCGCCAAGCACATGGGAGTGGAACAGCTGGAAAGATACCTGGCTGATATGCTTGAAGAGCAGGAGACAATCTGGGGATATAAGACGCATCAGGTGGACGCTAACCTCCGTTTGAAAGACCTGGTGAAAGAAGCATACAAGCAGACGGGTAAGAAGGTAGTGATTATCATTGATGAATATGATGCCCCTTTGCTGGATGTAGTGCATGAAAAGGAAAATTTGAAACCGCTGCGCCTCATCATGCAGAACTTCTATAGTCCCATCAAGATGCTCGATCCATACTTGGAGTTTACCTTCATCACGGGTATCACCAAGTTCTCGCAGCTCAGCATCTTCAGCGAGCTGAATAACCTCGACAATATCAGCATGTTCGACCAGTATTCGGCTATCTGCGGTATCAGCAAGAAGGAGCTTACCACTCAGATGAAACCGGATATAGAGGCATTGGGAGAAGACCTGGGTATGACGTATGAGGAGTGCCTGGCAGAGCTGACAAGATTCTACGACGGCTATCATTTCAGTAAGAAATCTGAAGATGTTTTCAATCCGTTCAGCCTGGTAAAGGCACTGAATGCACGGGATATAGCTCCTTACTGGTTTGGCTCGGGTACGCCGACTTATCTTATCAAGACGCTGCAGAAGTATCACGTCAATGTGATGGATATTGAGAAGAAATCATGTGATGTGGATGACTTTGATGTTTCGCCGGAAATGATGACTTCTGCGCTTCCGTTGCTCTATCAGAGTGGTTATCTCACCATCAAGAAGTATAACCCGATGCTGCAACGTTATACCTTGGAATATCCTAACAGAGAGGTTAAGATTGGCATGCTCAAGAGTCTTGCACCTAACTATCTTTCACCAATATCACTGGATAACAATAGTCTGGTAGGTGATTTCTTGGAAAAGCTCTATGAGGCAGACGTTGAGGGAGCGATGGTGCGCCTGAAGGCTTATCTTGCCAGCATTTCCAACCGATTGAGTAACAAGAGTGAACGGGATTTCCAGACAGTGTTCTATCTTATCTTTAACCTGATGGGAGCACACATGAGGGTAGAGGAGAATAGTGCGATAGGCAGGGCTGATGCCGTGGTGTATATGCCTGATGCCGTATTTGTTTTCGAGTTGAAATATGATGGTTCAGCCGAGGAAGCTATCAGACAGATAGATGAAAAGGGATATCTGATTCCATATTCTGCCGATGGTAAGCGTCTGTTTAAGATTGGTGTAAATTATGACAGCACACAGCGGACGATAGGTGATTGGATTATCAAGGAATAGGTCACTTGAATCCAACCTTGTTTTGCCATGATGAAATGCTATACAAGATAGATAAGTAATTATACGAAAGAAAAATCCCCCATCCCGCTTGAGGAAGCAGGATGGGGGATAGTTTCTTATTT
>ERZ791794.1366-NODE-1366-length-12271-cov-21.501228_pt1 | contig 12271 bp, 9 predicted proteins | sample MGYA00510312_ERZ791794 | MGnify/ENA primary metagenome ERZ791794 (study PRJEB30046, sample SAMN00791977) | human gut metagenome | study: EMG produced TPA metagenomics assembly of the A metagenome-wide association study of gut microbiota in type 2... | reverse complement strand
GGCGCCCCTTATAGGGGCTGTGCAAACCACTAGTTTACTAGTGGTTATGATTTTGGTATGTAGCCGTTAGTTACGCCTTACGCGCAGATATCCGTTCAATCTTCTTTTGTTGGGTTTGGTTTAATTTCTTCATATTCATAGCTCGCCAAAATAGATTTGCTGTCTAACCTAACTTTTTCTCCCTGAGAACGACGCACAGACTCTTGCTCTCTGAGACGACTATAAAACGAGGTTACACCGTACAGTGTCTTTATTTTTATCATGATCTCACTCCATTTCAAAGGCGTCAATTCCTTTCATAATTATAATACAGGGTACTAAATTTGTCAATATAACATATAAGATGAAGAGGCTCATTTGTAATATTGTATGGGTTAAGCTGAGAAATAATCATTTGTTGCTATTCAACAAGCACACCCCACCTCGCAAGGGTTTACGAGGTGGGGTGTGCTCCCGTTCATTCTAAACTATAAATAATGAGCCGCCATGTATAAAACTTACAAGATGACCGTAATTCTGTGCGGATGCCTTAGGACAACGAGACGTCCCACCTATGTCCGCAGAATTCAATATATTGATATTGAAAAATTTGTCGTATTGTGCTATAATGTAGCTGTAAATAAGGCAGACCTGCATAACGGTAAGCGGTTAACCCTCAATTTTGGAGGGTGTTTACCCTCTATTTTAAACTTAGGGGGTGGTGCGATGGAGCAATATTATCCTGTAATTCTGTTCCTTGTTGTAGCCACAGGCTATATAATAAGCATTAAAAAATAACCGCCCCTCCACCAAAAGTCGCGGTTATTTTTTACGAGATTTTTGGGGCTAACCGTTTATCAACAGGTTTGCCTTATTTCCATTTATATTATAGCAGTCACTTACGGCAAAGTCAACATTTTGGGTAAAATTTTTACCCGTTTTGAGACTTTTACGTCACCATAATGGCAATTTGTTGCTCTTAATAATGCCGTTGACAGAACGAGTAATGACATATATAATAATTTCGCACATCGTCCTTACCGCAGACCTGTTTGACAACGCGACAGGTTGCTGTCGGGAGAGGGGTGAGGCTGAATGGCTAAAATAAAAGTTACGACTAAAATTAAAGCCACAACCAAGACGCAAGTTAAGGTTCGTATTCGCCGTCATTAAAATGTGCCTTTAGGGAGTGCCGCGAGCGCTCCCTTTTGTTATACGCCATTGCTCGTTTTGTTAACAAAGCATTTGTTTATCACTCGTCTTTGCGTTCAGGTGGTTTATTTCCGGGCTTAATCTTTCTTTCAAGCTCCTGAACGACCCAGTAGTTATAACCAACCGACGACACTCGGTCTTTTCGCATACCGGACTGCTCCTTGACTTTTATAAGCGTTCCGGTGGGCGTGTATTTTAAGACTATTATTTCATTAATAAAAAGCGTTGTATGAATAAAGAGCAGTAAAAGCTTTCGTTTAAGTTCTGCGTCGTCGAGAATAGCTTGTACAATCCCGCGAGGTAATTCGTAGAAATCGTTTTCGGATGTAAGCAACTTGATTTTGTCCTGCCTAAACCCGTCACGCAACGCAAGATACATATCGTTATTGAATTGACCCGTGGCTTGTATAGCCCAAATAACCTTTGGAGCGTCTCTGTCGGTGCAACGCGCCGCAAATATCTCGTCGTTGCAACAGCTGAGCGGCGGGTATGTTATATTGTATTCCGGGTCGTATATGTCTCGCACGAGAGCGTCATACACACCTATACCAAGCCCCTTAAATCTTTTCATCAGCCATCGGGATTTCTGCGGCTTAACAAGCCGCCGCCGAGCGCTCAGGCAACCCAACACTTAACTTCTCGCGCTTCCTCGCGCTTGGATTTTTTGGAGCATCCTGCGTGACTCGAACACGCAACCCGTTGCTTACAAGGCAGCCGCTCTACCATTGAGCCAAGGATGCATATACTCGGATTTGACACCACTGGGACACATCATAGAGAGGTGCGGATGGTCTGACGTACCGAGCTTGTGGCATAACCCACACGTCCCCGTTGCGCAATACGGGATATTGGTTGCGGAGGCGGGACTTGAACCCACGACCTTTAGAGCATGAACCTAATGAGCTACCAACTGCTCCACTCCGCTATATAAAACAACAGCAAGCAAACCGTCTAACAATTGTCTAACACTATTATTATTTAGCGATTTTTCGCACCACGCGAACCGTTTATTAATTGCGTTATATGGGAAAAATCACGGTTCTACACTGCATGGAATCGAATGACACTGTTTGATATTCGCGTCACAACCACTGTTAACCGCAGGGTCGTTGGTTCGAGTCCAACAGGGGGAGCCAGGAAAAAGCACTTGCATTTGCAAGTGCTTTTTCAATTAAGCGCACCTTCGGTGCATGAAAAATGAAGTCGCTTCGCTAATGGAGTGCGGTCAAACCGCATAAAAAACAAGAGGTGCGTCTACTTCATGCGAGCATAGCGAACGCTTCATGACAACGAAGTTGTCGCTTCATGTTTGCGGAGCAAACACTTCATTTATTAAAAAGTCATTGTACTAAGTGAATTTTATTTAACTAACAGAGCAGTAAGACTAGAATCTTCCTGCTCTTTTTTTCTTTACCTACTGACCCAAACCGTCGACCCTGCCACACACAGCCGCACCGGCTGTTAACTGGCTCGGAGCACCGCGCTGCCTGCGGCAGATGAAGCGGTGCTCTGAGCAGGAAGAAACAACGAGCATTGCGAAGCGCTCCAAGCGAGCAAGGCGACTATGTTTCTGACCGAAAGGGTCGTTGACTTGAGTCCAATGGGGGCACAAAAACAAAAAATCCTGTCGAAAGACGGGATTTTTTGTTTTATTCAATATTTATCACTCGTTAAATGGGGGAAATTTCCAATGATTTGTACCTTTAAGGCATTTTTGGAAAAATTGTTTTAAATAAAGCACAGTTAAATATTTTAATGAGTAGAGTGTGACGCCTTCTCGGCTATGTGTGCCTTTAGAACAATATTTATATATTGAGATAACGAACGATCGTCATCCTCTGCAAAAATTCGTAATGCTTCCAAAATATCACTGTCAATGGTTATGCTTATTTTTTCTTTTAATGGTTTCAAAACTATCACCTCTAAAATAATTATACGCTAAAATCTTATTTACTATTGACAAGTAGGATAAAGTAGTATAAAATGATACCGTCAGTTGTCAACAAAAAATACTGAGAGGTGATTTGAAATGAAGTATTGTTCAAAGTGTGGAAAGGAAATTATGGACGAAGCCGTGATTTGTCCCGGATGTGGCTGTGCGCAAGAAAACAATGTGCCGGGAAATAATGCTCCGCAAATTAAGACGGCTTTAAGTAATCTTGGAAGAGAAGCTTCAAGTAACTTTGGATGGTCAGTTTTGGGCTTTTTTATTCCTATTGTGGGACTTATTCTTTATTTAGTGTGGAAGGAGACAAGCCCTTCAAAGGCTAAAGCTGCCGGTTATGGTGCGTTGAGTGGATTCCTTTTATCATTATGTGTCTCAGTGATTGCCGGAGTGATTGCCGGTATATCCGTTTTTATAGAGGCTGTCCTTTAAGTTAGTGAATGACATATTACCTGCATACTCCATAAATCCCTGTCTGATATCGCAGCATTGCATCTGCTTGACGGAAGATTCTATGTCTGAAGCGTACACGCTTTTTATCGGTGCATGAAAAAATGAAGGCGCTTCGCTAATGAAGTGCGGTCAAACCGCATAAAGAACAAGAGGTGCGTTTACTTCATGCGAGCATAGCGAGCACTTCATGACAACGAAGTCGTCGCTTCATGTTTGCGGAGCAAACACTTCATTTATTAAAAAGTCATTGTACTAAGTGAATTTTATTTAACTAACAGGGCAGGAAGACTAGAATCTTTCTGCTCTGTTTTACTTTACCTACCGACTCAAATACCGAGTCCGTCGCACTAACAGCAGACCCAATTAATCTCCACTTTACATAATTTTTGCGTTTGACTCAGCGCGAAAAAGGGCAGATATACGGAATTTTGCCGATGATATTGACATAAAGCCGAATGATTGGTAGAATATTATCGAACCGGATAGCAATGGCTAACCGATTGACTTTAAGATTTATAGTTAGCTAATGCTAATCGAGAAAAAGTACTGTGACGCCGAAACGGCGTTTGCTTTTTGTGTTGCAGTTAGCAAAAGCTAATTGAATGGAGGAGAAACATGAACAGAAAAATATCGGCTGTTGCCGCAGTTGTTTTGATGCTTGCGGTAATTATATGCGCGGCTCTGCCGGCTTTTGCGGCTTTGGCTCCGACTCAGGACGGCGTGTATGAAGTCAGCGTTAAGATGTACCACGCTCAGAAGGACAAGACCTCTATGGGCGACAAATACCTTGTTCATACCGCACTGCTGACCGTGAAAAACGGCAGCAAGACTTTGACTATAGCAACGCCCGAGAGCGTCTCGGGTATGCAGTTCTGGTACTACAAAAACGGCGGAGTTGAGGGCGACACGGTCGAAGTCAAGCCCGCAGGGAGCGTTAAGATAGCGGGCACGACATATCAGTCCGCGTTTGAGTTTCCGATAGTCGGAAACGGCGAGTTCGTCGGCGTGAAGTTCGCCGCACCCGTTATGCCGATGTCGCCCTCCGCGAGAATACATATCGACTATGCAAGCGCTAAAAAAGTTGCGGATGTCGGCTCCGCCGCTGTTACTGCTCCGAATGCAGTGACTCCCGCGAAGCCGACTGAAAGCGCAAAAGGCGAAGCTTCGGTTGATACAACGGCTTCTGCACCTGCCGAAACCGATTCTGCCGGCGAGACGGTAACAGGGGAGAGCATCTCGGAAAATGAGGCTTCAACTGTCTCTGAATCTGTTGCCGAACCCGTTTCCGAGATGACTTCAAATAACAGCGGAAGCAAAAAGACTGCGGCGATAATCGGATCTGTCTTTGCGGCGGTCGTTATAGTTGTGCTCATAGTTGCAACGGTGATAAAGAGAAAAGCAATAAAGGAGTAACCGGAATGAACAAATGCTTCAAAAAATTTCAGGTCAAGGATTTCGTTTTCCTTGCAATTCTTTCGGCGGCGATGACGCTCTGCGGCGGAATAACCATGCCGCTCGTTATGCACACGACTCTGTTCGGACTCCGCAATATGGCGGCAGCTCCGATATATGCGCTCTTCTGCGCGATAGGTCTGATGAAAGTCAGAAAGCCCGGCGCGCTGACCATAATCGGTCTGTTTTCCGGCGCTCCGCTCGTGTTCTTTTCGCCCGTCATGTTCTTCAATAATTTTGTGGCGGCTATCATCGCGGAATTGCTGATGCTCCTGTTCTTCAGAGGTTATAATAAGAAAGGCTCCGTGCTTTTCACGGCGGGAATATATATGCCGCTCTCTCTGCCGATTTCGGTGCTTTTCAGCATTTGGCTCAACGGACAGAGCTATGAGCAGCTGCTCGCGCGCCCGATAGCTTCGATATTTACTTCGCTCGGCACCGTGGCACTCGGCTTCATAGGTGCGGCAATCGGCATGAAAATAGCCGCCGAACTGCAAAAGGCGGGCAAGCTCAAGCCCAACGGAGAAGACGGAAATGCTTGATGCGTTCAGTGTAAGAAAACCGCTCTATCCGCTCATAGCTTTCGTCTCGTCGCTGTGCATGCTCGTGTGCGGAATGTTGTTTTCAAAGAGCCTTTGGGCGTTTGCTTTTGCCGACGTGTTGTTCGTGCTCTATTGCTGCTTCGGACTGTTTCGCGGCGCATGGAAAATGAGCGCCGCAATGCTCGCATTCGGGCTCGTGATAGGTGGATTGGCTTTTATAACTAATCGCAATTTCGACGCCTTTTGGCAGACCGTCGTGCGTGCACTCCTGCTCGGGATATGCGCCGTGCCGATGATAACAATACCGCCCGCGGATCTCACGCGCTGCATGAATCAGCTGCATTGTCCGCGGATAATAACGCTCGGAATGCTGGTCACCCTCCGCTTCATCCCGATACTTGTCACCGAGATAAGGCGCATATGGGAGGCGATGAGGGTGCGCGGCGCGAATGTCAAATGGTATCGCCCTGACTGCCTCTACAGAGCTTTTTTCATTCCGCTTGTCATGCGCATTATCGGTATTTCCGATACGCTTTCTCTTTCGCTTGAGACAAGGGCGTTCGCGCTCGATAATTCTCCCGCAACCGTCTACGGTAAGGTCGAGCTTCGTGCGCGCGACATAATATTTCTCGTCGCAGTGATTATTTCCTGCGCGGGTCTGGGGGTGGCGGCGTGGATGCGTTGAGGCTTGAAAATATCAACTTTTCATATAACGGCTCAGAGAAAATATTTGACAATGTCAATTTTACTCTCGAATACGGGGACTTTGTGCTTCTCTCCGGCGTATCAGGCGAGGGCAAGAGCACTCTGCTCTCAATAATCAACGGCATGATTCCGTTTATAACGCCGGGAAAGCTTGAGGGAAAAATTTATGTAAATTCCGAGGATGTTACTGCCGTCAGAGTCAGCGAGCGCGCGAAGCTCATAGGCACGGTGCTCCAGAATGCCGATGAGCAGATAGTCTATGATACCGTCCGCGACGAAATAGCTTTCGGGTGCGAAAACCTCGATATCCCGGTCGAGACAATAGATCGGCGTATAGAGGCGAGCACAAATATGATGAAAATATCGCCCGACGCAAAGACGCGGACTATGTCCGGCGGGCAGAAGCAGAGACTGATTACCGCTTCGACGCTCGCGATGAAGCAGAAAATCATAATTCTTGATGAGCCGCTGGCAAACCTTGACGTTGAGGGCGCGCATATCCTGCTTGGCGCGCTTCGTTCGCTTTCAAAGAGCGGTTATGCCGTGCTGCTCGTTGAGCACAGGCTCGATGTTGTCAGACCCTATGTCAACAAGGTCATGTGGATAAAAGATAAAAATGTCACAATGAGCGCCGACAAGGATGCCGTCCTCCGCTGCGAACGGGTTATAGAGCCGGAGAACAGACTGCACACAGTCGGCTCGCCCGTTATAAGCGGGCGCAGCTTGGTTTTCGGCGCGGGAGGCAAAAATATCCTCGATTCGCTCGATATCGATGTGTATAAAGGTGAACGCCTTGTTCTGCTCGGTGCGAATGGTTGCGGCAAGACTACGCTCATGCGGACTCTCGCAAGGCTCAACAAGCTCACATCAGGCACGCTCGAACAAAATATAGTTCAAAAGTCGGGGCGAAGAAAGCCCAACGCCGCGTGGTTCAAAAAGGTCGGCTTTGTCTATCAGAATCCAACATATCAGCTCTTCATGCCGACACTGCTCGCCGAGGCCTCTTTCAGGGCATCATCGGAGCAGAAAGCAAGGGAGATGATCGAGGCGTTCGGCCTCTCGGGGCTTGAAAATAGGCATCCGCAGTCCCTTTCGGAGGGACAGAAACGCCGCGCGGGTCTCGCTGCGATATGCGCGGGCGAGCCGGAAGTGCTGTTCCTCGACGAGCCTACTGTTGGACAGGATTATAATAATCTTGAGCGAATAGTCTCGGCTGTCAATAAGTTGAACCGCGAAAACGGCTGCACGGTCGTCACCGTTACGCACGACCGCAGATGCGCCGCCGCCATGGCCGACAGGGTGCTCATAATGGACAGCGGAAAAATAGTCGAGCAGGGGGACGGAAGTCTCGCTGACGGCTATCTCAATAAACAGTTCAAAATCATTGGGGAGTGATCGGATGATAAAAACAAGACTCATAGGGCAGGTACCTTCCTCAAAGAAGTACATTGCATTTACGGTGCTTGCGCAGTGGATAAGGCTTTGCGCGAATATCGTGATGATGTTTATTTTCTCACATATTCTTGAGCTTATTTTGGGCGGCGCGACCATGACGGTTAGCGTGCTTCTGCCTTATATTATAGGCATCTCCGCAGTTATGACAGTGCGCTATGTCTGCGGAGTGTGCAGCTCAAAGACATCTTTTTTGGCGTCGGCTCAGGTGAAAAAAGTCCTGCGCGGGAAGATGTACAAAAAGCTTACCCGCATGGGTGCGTCGTATCATGAGAAGGTTTCAACCTCCGAGGTGCTCCAGGTTTTTGTCGAGGGTGTCGATCAGCTTGAGCTTTATTTCGGAAAATATTTGCCGCAGTTCTTCTTTGCCATGCTTGCGCCGATAACGCTTTTTGCGGTGCTCTCTTTTGTCAGCTGGAAAGCCTCGCTCGTGCTTCTCGTCTGCGTGCCGTTGATTCCGCTTTCGATAGTCGCGGTGCAGAAGATAGCAAAACGGCTGCTGAGCAAATACTGGGGAGTATATGTCAATCTCGGCGACACGTTCCTTGAGAATATTCAGGGACTCACGACCCTCAAGGTATATCAGGCCGATGAGAGAAAGAACGTTGAGATGAACGAAAAGGCGGAGGAGTTCAGGCGTATCACCATGAAGGTGCTTACCATGCAATTGAACTCCGTCAGCGTCATGGATATCGTCGCATATGCGGGCAGCGCCGTCGGCGTTGTTATCGCGGTATTTCAGGCGGCAAACGGAACGATAACACTGCCGCAGGCGTTTCTTATCATTATGCTTGCCGCGGATTTCTTCCTGCCCCTGCGCCTGCTCGGCTCTTTCTTCCATGTTGCGATGAACGGTATGGCGGCGAGCGACAAGCTTTTCAAGATTCTCGATACTCCCGAGGACGAGCGCGGAACGCAGATTCCCGCATGCTTTGACAGCGATATAAGGCTCGAAAACGTGACCTTCTCCTATGACGGGGAAAAGTCGGTGCTCAACGGCATCTCGGCGGACATTCCGAGGAACAGCCTGGTGTCCGTCGTCGGCGAGTCCGGCTGCGGAAAGAGCACAATAGCTTCTCTTATCTGCGGCACAACAAAAGGCTACAAAGGGAGCATAAAGATAGACGGCGTTGAGATAAGAGACATCGACGAAAAAGCGCTCATGGATAACATAACCGCCGTCAATTTCAACAGCTATATCTTCGCCGGGACGGTTAGGGACAACCTGCTCATGGCTTGCCCGAATGCTTCCGACGACGAACTCATAGACGCGCTCGAAAAAGTGAATCTCTGGGAGTTCCTCTCCTCGCAGGATGGGCTTGATACGGCTCTCTCTCAGCAGGGAAGCAACTTCTCCGGCGGTCAGCGTCAGCGCCTCGCGATAGCCCGCGCGCTTTTGCATGACACACCTGTGTATATCTTCGATGAGGTCACTTCGAACATCGATGTCGAGAGCGAAAATGACATCATGGAAGTTATCCGCGAAATGGCAAAGACAAAGACGGTTTTGCTCATTTCACACAGGCTCGAAAATGTTGTCACCTCCGATATGATCCTTCTGCTCGACGGCGGATGCCTCGCGGAGAGCGGCACGCATTCGCACCTCATGGAAGAAAAGGGCAAGTATTATACAATGTATTCGACTCAGGCTCAGCTTGAAAAATATTCAAAGGAGGCGGCAGCGGTATGAAAAGAAAACAGAGCGGTCTGCGTATAATGAGCAGACTCATAGTCCTCGTCAAGCCGCTTTCCGGCTTTATGTGTCTTGCGGTTTTGCTCGGCGTGCTCGGATTCCTTTGCGCCATTCAGATAACCGTCGCGGGTTCGCTGACCCTGCTCACCGCCGCAAAAATAAGCGGCGGAATCGCAATAAAGACCGGCTGTATCTGCATCATAATTTTTGCCGTTCTCAGGGGATTTCTGCACTACGGCGAGCAGGCGTGCAACCATTATATAGCATTCAAGCTTTTGGCTCTTATCCGCGACAAGGTGTTCAAAGCCATGCGCTGGCTTTCTCCCGCGAAGCTCGAGGGTAAAGACAAAGGCAACCTTGTCTCGGTCATAACGAGCGACATCGAACTGCTTGAAGTGTTCTATGCGCACACGATATCGCCGACCTGCATTGCGATACTGACCTGCCTTATTATGCTTATTTTTATCGGGCGCTACAGCATTTGGCTCTCGCTCGTTGCGCTCGCCGCCTATATAACGGTCGGCGCGGTGATTCCGTTAGTGTCCTCGAGGCTCAACAAGAATGCAGGCATGACCTACAGAGACGGCTCCGGCGTGCTCTCGGGCTTTGTGCTCGACAGTATGCGCGGACTGCTTGAGTCGATAAGATATAACAGCACCGACAAGCGCCTTGAAGAAATGGACAAAAAGACCGACGAGCTGAACTCGCTTCAAAATAAGCTCAAGAAGATAGAAGGACACACGGGCGCCGTTACGGATATCGCAATAATCTTCTTCTCCGTTGCAATGCTGCTCACGGGTATCGCCCTCTATCAAAAAGGCGTTATCGGTTTCGACGGAATGATAGTTTCTACCGTTTCGATGATGAGCTCGTTCGGCCCCGTCGCCGCGCTCTCGGGACTTGCTGGCAATCTTACCCACACTCTCGCGGCGGGCGAAAGAGTTCTCGGCATACTCGATGAGACCCCGGTGGTTGAAGAAAACACAGACGGAAAAACAGTTGCTTTCGACGGCATGGAAAACGAAAATGTCGGATTTGCTTACGGCGATGAAAAAATTCTTGACGGCTTCAATATGACTGTCGAGCCGGACAAGATAATCAGTATCACGGGCCCGAGCGGTTCGGGCAAGTCCACCGCACTCAAGCTCATGATGCGCTTCTGGGATGTTCAGCAGGGCAGCATAAAGATGAGCGGCGAGGATATCAGAGATATAAAGACCTCGTGCCTCAGAAGCAACCAGAGCCTTGTCAGTCAGGAGACGCAGCTTTTCAACGATTCGATAGAGTCCAATATAAAAATAGCCGATTACAACGCCACGCATGAGCAGGTCGTTGAAGCGGCGAAGAAAGCTTCTATCCATGATTTCATCATGACTCTGCCCAAGGGCTATGACACAAATGTCGGCGAGCTCGGAGATCTGCTATCCGACGGCGAGAAGCAGAGAATAGGTCTCGCCAGGGCGTTCCTCAGCGACGCGCCGATGATTATGCTTGACGAGCCTACGAGTAACCTTGACAGTCTCAACGAGGGTCATATCCTGCGCTCGATAAACGAGGCAAAGAAGGGCAAGAGCATAGTGCTCGTCTCCCACAGAAAATCAACTTCGAGAATAGCCGACAAGGCTTATACGGTTTACAGAGGCAGATTATCATGAGCAAGAAAGAGACAAAAGACAGAATAACCCGCGAAAAAGAGATGCTGCCGGAGATGGTGAAAATCTACTGTCACGGCGTGCACAAGACAAAAAGGGGAGAACTTTGCCCCAAGTGCCGGGAGCTGTGCGACTATGCGCTTTACAGGCTCGACCACTGCCGTTGGGGGAATGAAAAGAATTTCTGCTCCCAGTGCCCGTGCCATTGCTATAAGCCCGCCATGCGCGAAAAGATAAGAGCCGTCATGCGCTACTCCGGTCCGCGGATCATGCTCTACCATCCGCTCGTCGGCTCGCTCCACGCATTCGAGACTGTCAAAGGCGTGATAAAAGCGAAGAAAAGTCATTGATAAACTCTCTGACCAGACATTCCAGCAATTAATAAACCGAGCAGTAAGACTTAAATCTTACTGCTCGGTTGCCTTTATTTTTATATCTTTTACTTCTCGTCTCTCCAGTTCTTGACTTCGCTGAGAAGCCAGTTCGCCCATTCGGCAACACCTTCGCCGGTCTTGGCGCAGATCATGAATACCTTGGCGTTTGGGTTGCGGCGCTTTATATATTCCTTGCACTTCTCGACATCAAAGTCGAAATAGGGGAGAACATCAATCTTGTTGATGATAACAACATCGCAGATAGAGAACATCAGAGGATACTTGAGCGGCTTGTCGTCGCCCTCGGGTACGGAGAGGATCATCGCATTTTTAACGGCTCCCGTGTCGAACTCTGCGGGGCAGACGAGGTTGCCGACATTCTCGAGTATTGCGAGTTCAACATCGCCGGTCTCGAGTCCGTCAAGACCCTGTCTTGTCATCTCCGCGTCGAGGTGGCACATTCCGCCGGTGTGCAGCTGAATTGCTTTGACTCCCGTCTCGGCGATTCTCTTCGCGTCAACATCACTGTCTATGTCCGCCTCCATAACGCCTATCTTGACTTTGTCTTTCAGCGCGGCGATAGTCGCCTTGAGGGTAGTCGTCTTGCCGGCTCCGGGCGAGGACATGAGGTTGAGTAGGAATACGCCCTTCTCTTTGAGCTCGCGGCGCAGCTTGTCCGCCTGCTCGTCGTTATTTTTAAACACGCTCTGCTTGATTTCAAGAATTCTTATTTATAATATCAATAACGTCGAGCATATATGACTTGTCCGTTATCGCACCGAACGGGCACTGGTAGACGCACGCGCCGCAGG
>ERZ791794.1357-NODE-1357-length-12335-cov-4.075651_pt1 | contig 12335 bp, 10 predicted proteins | sample MGYA00510312_ERZ791794 | MGnify/ENA primary metagenome ERZ791794 (study PRJEB30046, sample SAMN00791977) | human gut metagenome | study: EMG produced TPA metagenomics assembly of the A metagenome-wide association study of gut microbiota in type 2... | reverse complement strand
CCATTCCTATCGCCTTGAAAGCCCCGATGCATCCTTCCGGATTGAGCTTCACCAAGACATTACCTAAATCGAATATAATATTCTTGTATTGCATAATCTAAATATTTATATATTAACAGAACTTTCTTCTGCCTAGGGCAAAAGTACGGAAAAAAAATCATTTAAGCAAATAAAATGAGAAAAAGCTTGCATTCAGACTCATTTTTTTGTATCTTTGCAACCAGCAAGAAAAGTTCTTGCCGATTCCACCTAGAAGCTCAAGACTCCTGTGAAACCACAACTCAAACTTAAAAACAAGATGAGCCTATGACTCAAGCAGATTTAGTAAGACTCTATTTCGCCAACGGCGAAAGTCACAGCACATGGACCTATTGCTTCAACCAGCAATGTCCCCTAGCCCAGCAATGCGCACGCTATCTATCCGTGACCTATAAAGATCCGGAGCACACCATCGGCTACGCCGTCTATCCCGATGCTTATCACGACGATAAGTGCGAACACTTCCTGCAACTACGACTGATGAAAATGGCATACGGTTTTGAGAAACTTCTTGACGAACTGAAGCGCAAAGACGGAGGCAGTTTCAGAACCCACATGACTTCCTACTTCGGAAGCAACACTTCATATTACAGATATAAGTTAGGACAGACGGGCCTCTTGCCTGAACAGCAGCAGTATGTGCTGAACTGGTGTAAGGCACGTGGATACACCAACCTGAAATTCGATAAATATACGGAAGAGGTTAACTACTAAGCACCCGCGTACATGAGGATTCGTGCCCATGAACATGAGCACTCATGCCCGAGAACACGGGTACTATTAACCGACTACCTCGGTCATAAGTGCCCAAAGCCTCGGGCAAAGTTGGGCAACGCCTCGGGTAACATTCCTAGATGCCTGGAAGCACCGTTCAGAACGTCATTTACAGCTTAACATATACGTCATAAGCTATTCTAAATATCGTTATTTCATATAATTAGCTTGAACATGAAGTTTACCATCACTAGAATCAACAGGCAGAACCAACTGATGGTCAGCCAGAAAAGCATCGACCGTTTTTGGGAACGCATCGCCAAGGACGACGCCAAGCAGAGTGTCGCCAATTTCAGAATGAGTGCACCACTCATGGAAGGCGACTACCACAACTATATCGGCATGAAACAATGGCAGCAGGTTTATCCTGCCGCAGAATTCGGAAAGGACGAAAGCGGCAGCCTCATCTTCAAGAAATCAAACGGACTGATGATGCTCCACTTCATCAACCTGACCACCGAAGAAGAGATCAATGACCTGAAGAAAACCGCCAGTCTGCTGCCGATGACCTTCGCTGCCATCAAGGGAGCCGACGGCAGAAGCCTCATCGTACTCGTTAGCATAGCAGATGAGGCTGGGCAGGTTCCGCAAAACGAACAGGATGCCGAACAGCTTTATCTCACCGGATATGAATCTGTAAAGAATCTCTATCTATCTCAGATTCCTTCAGACAGCAAGATTATCCTCAAGGCAGAAAAACCTACATTGAAATCCAGCTTCATGCTTACGCAGGATGCTTCACCTTATTATAACAGCAAGGCGGTGGCGATGCGCATCGCCAGAAACTGCCAACTATCAGCAGCCGCACCCAAGCGAGTGGATGATCTGAAGGCATTTGAAGACAACGAGTTTCTTTACATGAAGGCTGTTCAGGAGGCGCAGGCAGACATGGCAGAAGCCAACATGAAATGGGCTAATGAGAACGACCAGTTTTTCGCCTTCCTTTCAGCCGTTGCTGCCAAGCTCTGCTGCATGGGCATGAGCGAAGAGGAGGCATTCATCCATATCCGAAGAAACAACTGGAATGATGCCACCGAGGAAGAGTTCCGTCAGATTGTGGGCAGTGCCTACGCCACCCATTCCAAGGACCGGAAAACCGAGAAAGCCTCATCGGGAAGAAAAGGCAGAGCTGATATTCTGCAGATGAAGAATTTTCTGCAAAGCAGATACCAGTTTCGCTATAATGCCGTGATGAAATACACGGAATATCCGTGCCCTCGCCCGCACCGTTCCTACCCGAAATCCGCATTGGGAAGACTGGTTCTACACCTGGTTTCTGGGCATGGTAGACCAGTGGCGAGGTTCCTATCGCCGCCAATACGGCAACAGCACGATGCCGCTGCTCATTTCCAAGCAGGGCTACAACAAGAGCACCTTCTGTCGCCGTCTGATACCGGGCGAACTGTCGTGGGGTTTCACCGACAACATGCTTCTTTCGGAGAAGCGCCAGGTGTTGCAGGGCATGGTACAGTTTCTGCTCATCAACCTGGATGAGTTCAATCAGATTTCGCCCCAGATACAACAGGGTTTTCTGAAGAATCTGCTGCAACTGCCCACGGTGAAGATCAAGCCGCCGTATGGAAGTCATGTAGAGGAGTTCCCCCGCCTTGCCTCCTTCATAGCCACGAGCAACATGACGGATATTCTAGCCGATCCATCCGGCAACCGCCGTTTTCTGGGTGTGGAGCTGACGGGTCCTATCGATGTGAGTGGCAGATTGAACTATGAGCAGCTTTATGCGCAGGCGATGCAAGCCCTAGAGCAGGGAGAAAAATCCTATTTCGATGCCCAGGAAACTGCCATCATCATGCAATACAACAGGCAATTTGAGCAGATTTCGCCAATAAAACAATGTTTTCTGGAGGTTTTTGAGCCAACAAATGACCCAGAAAAGGGAGAATACATGATGGCAGCCGCCATTTTCGACATTTTGAAGCAGAAATTCGGCTCCTCCCTGCAGGTTTCGAGTCTGCAGAGATTGGGCAGAGAGCTTCAGAATATCGAGGGACTGGAAAGCAAGAAAACGAGATTTGGCACTGAGTATCTGGTAGTTAGAAAATAGTTTTCTTTTATAGAAAGCGTAAAGACGATTGGCAAGGCGTGGTAATAGTGGTAACAGGTGGTAATAAAAGACTGCTTATTACCACGCCTTATCATTCTTATTATCAGGTTGTTAGATTGTGCGTGGTAATAGTGGTAATAAAAAAGAGGTAATTAATTATATATATAATCATTGATCACCATTCTGTCTTCTCTTTCTTTTTGCAATCTTCCCTAGAGCATTGATAGAATCCAGATAATCTTCCTCCACCTTGGTTAAGGTTTTGACTTGATACTTTCTGTATTCAGCCAAAGCCTTATCCATAGCCTCCTGATGGCTGATGCTACCAGAACCTTTCAGCAGTGGACGTCCTGTAGATTGCAAGATGGTATCGAGCTGTTTCACGTAGTCCATCATATAGACAGGACGATGTTCCAGAGCCATGATTTCTGCAAAATCGAAATATCCGGAAACAAGATTATTGAGAATCTTCAGCTCGTTTTCGTCCAGATAGTTTTTGGCAATCTTTATATCCTTGATGGCAGGTAATTCTCCTTCAAAAGTTTTCAATCCCATAAATGGCTGTTCGGCATCAGCTCGTTCATAGATGACCTCAGCAGCAGTATGTCCATGGGCGGCATAATGCAATTTGTTTTGCACTATCTTAAAGAATAGCTTCGAGGCATCAGTCCGTGGATCGTAGTCAACACTTGTTGCATAGATATCGAGTACCTGACGATAAAGTACTTTCTCTGAAGAGCGAATATCACGAATGCGGTCTAGCAGTTCTTTCCAATAACTTCCGCCACCCATTTTCTTGAGTCGCTCATCATCCATTGTGAATCCCTTCACAATATATTCATGGAGTCGCTCTGTAGCCCACTGGCGGAAGCGTGTGCCTTGAATAGATTTTACACGATACCCCACAGAGATAATAACATCAAGATTGTAGTATTTTACCTCTTTACTCTGCGTTTTCCCCTCTAAAGCACCATGTTGAGTGGTATGTCGGAATTTCCGACAAACCACTTTCTCATCCAATTCTCCTTCTTTGAAAATATTGGAAATATGTCCACTAATCGTAGCACGACCTTTATTGAATAATTGCGCAATTTGCTCAATATTCAACCACACAGTTTTATTCTCCAATCTCACGTCAAGTCTTACACCTTCATCAGATTGGTAAATGATCATTTCGCCCAAATCCGTCTGCACTTCATCCTCCCATTTATATCCGCAATCCATGCAGAGATGAATCATCCCTTCAGATTGCACATTCTGCGAGTTGCATTTCGGGCAAGTTATCTTATTATTATTTGTTTCCATCGTTTTCTATTTTTTATTCATGCCGAGCTGAATTATCTATGAGAATACCCTATCAATCTACGGAGTGTTGATTCTTATCGTCGCATCTGCAAGGCTATGGCGACGTTTGTCTATGCCTTCTCTTATTATCCATAGTTTTGCTATTGCTTATTCCTTAGCTCTTCTATCAAGTCATTTACAATATATGTATCACTCATTAGATGCAAGCCAAGTTCTTTGTCATGTAACATACGGCAAACATCAGAGTCATAGAATATCTGTAATGCTCTGTCGGTTGATATATGCAGCGTGTCGGCTAACTGCTTTATGATACGAGCGATTTTATTCCATAATAAAAAATCCAACATAATTATATCCTTTCATATGATTTGAATTGCAAATACTTATCTACTATCTCTTGGCTTAATATACAAATCTGATAGTTGGGCTTGTGATAAACCAACTGGCGAAGATAATATTTGCTTTTCCATTATTCTTTTCTTTCCCAATTTTTAAGAGCTTCGACCACATCATTTGCCACAGCGTCCCGACTCTCGGTATGTAGAGTGTCATAGCAATCTTGAATGAGACTCTTGATTAGCCCCACCTTATCCAATCGCTTTCTCATTTCAGACGGCGATATACCCATTTTTTTTGCCGAAGCCTCGATAGCCAACACCGTAAAGGCGAGGCGTTCGAACTCTGGAGCACTTTTCTGTAATAGTTCTCTATCTTCCATTCTTTACAAAATATTGTATTTAAATGCAAATTTAAAGATTTTCTCTGATATTCCACTCAATTTCGGAGTTAAATAAAGAAAAATAGACTGATTTTACCAATGTCTTTGACAGTATCGGCAAATCGGTACCATCATAGCGCACCAATCGGTACCAAAAAGATGCTAAGTTCTGCTCATGTATAACAATAACCGCCTATCTTTGCAGAAGAATTTTAAAATCTGTATAGATATGGCACAAAGTAATGTAAACATGAGCAAATTAAAACGTTCATTTCTGCAAACGTGACATCTTCGAGGCGGAAGAACAACCAACGTTGGGTAAACTGACCATGACTCCATACCGCTTCAGATATCGCACGGAGGTGAAACTGTCCGGTACCTATCACGTCATGGACCGATTACAGTGATAGCATGGTACCGATTACAGTGATAGCATGGTACCGATTACAACGCTATGTGTCATACCGATACAGCGCTATCGTCACCTATATTTACGGAGATTTCAATTCCATAAAGGTTCGATTAGAACGTAGTGGCTAACAGCGAAGTGTCTCCAGCCAGCTCATTTCAATTCCATAAAGGTTCGATTAGAACTCATTTCTCCTGCTCTCATTCCGCTAATTTCCGATATTTCAATTCCATAAAGGTGCGATTAGAACATTATTCTTACCTGGAAAAATGGATGCGGATGAAATTTCAATTCCATAAAGGTGCGATTAGAACAACCATACAAACCAGCCTGATAAGCCACGCAGTTATTTCAATTCCATAAAGGTACGATTAGAACAGGCTGCGCTCTCATCACGTTTCTGTTGCCTATTACATTTCAATTCCATAAAGGTACGATTAGAACCCTTCTCCTACCTTTGCGAGGAGAAGGTTACGTAATTTCAATTCCATAAAGGTACGATTAGAACATTCAGATCAGCGTAAACCTTGATACCCAGCTCCATTTCAATTCCATAAAGGTACGATTAGAACTGTGTAAGGGTTCACCGGAATCGAGTACGAAGCCATTTCAATTCCATAAAGGTACGATTAGAACGTAAAGATGAGTGAGAGTGTTGTTACTCTCCATTCCTATTTCAATTCCATAAAGGTACGATTAGAACAGACCATGAGAAGGAGTTCGAGGACTTCCAGGCAATTTCAATTCCATAAAGGTACGATTAGAACATTACTTTGTTTGATGTTGATAACATTCTTTCTAAGGTATTTCAATTCCATAAAGGTACGATTAGAACCAAGCAAACCACCCATCATTGCATCGTTGCAACAAGATTTCAATTCCATAAAGGTACGATTAGAACCGAAACCACTGCTGCAACTCAGGTTACATTCAACGATTTCAATTCCATAAAGGTGCGATTAGAACTCAAGAAATCAACTAAGAAACAGTATAGTTTCCATATTTCAATTCCATAAAGGTGCGATTAGAACTTGAATTCTGGTGAGTCTATCAAGCTTGGTTATAAATTTCAATTCCATAAAGGTGCGATTAGAACTTACTAAGTCGGGGTTCTCTTTTACTGTCCCAACTTTATTTCAATTCCATAAAGGTGCGATTAGAACAGTATCATCATGCTATTAAAGTTTGGCTTTATTACAATTTCAATTCCATAAAGGTGCGATTAGAACCGGTTCAAAAACGAACAAGGCAAACTCCGTGCTGAGATATTTCAATTCCATAAAGGTGCGATTAGAACATTATCACGAAACGCACGAAAATACACGCCATCTTATTTCAATTCCATAAAGGTGCGATTAGAACCTAGATGCGGTATAATGACCGTAAGCAGTTCCCTTATTTCAATTCCATAAAGGTGCGATTAGAACAATGTTGACGATGAAGAACTTGCCCGAATCATGCCAATTTCAATTCCATAAAGGTGCGATTAGAACTTGCTTTGAGTGTCGTAACGTTATGCGTTCCGAAATTTCAATTCCATAAAGGTGCGATTAGAACGCGATACTATGAAAAACACTAGCCTTTGCTTCTTATTTCAATTCCATAAAGGTGCGATTAGAACTTGCTTTGAGTGTCGTAACGTTATGCGCTCAGAGATTTCAATTCCATAAAGGTGCGATTAGAACTTGAGAAGCGGCAGGAATAGAAGAAGCACCATCAATTTCAATTCCATAAAGGTGCGATTAGAACACACTAAACGTCCGCATTATCATGCTTTATTCTTTTATTTCAATTCCATAAAGGTGCGATTAGAACCTTGCTCAGTATCAAAACGAATGGAATTTGGCTCAGATTTCAATTCCATAAAGGTACGATTAGAACCTTTAACATCTCCCAACGAAGTCTTAGGATCACTAGAATTTCAATTCCATAAAGGTACGATTAGAACTCAGAGATAAGGGAAGAATAGTTCAACCCAACCTCTTAAAATTTCAATTCCATAAAGGTACGATTAGAACTGTTATTATCTGTGATACAACTTTTGTTTATCACGAATTTCAATTCCATAAAGGTACGATTAGAACCATCTGTGCCTTTGATTACAAATCGCCTTTTGGTATTTCAATTCCATAAAGGTACGATTAGAACGTCTCCACAGGAGGAGACGCAGTTCTGCATGCCAAATTTCAATTCCATAAAGGTACGATTAGAACTGTATAAATCTATTAAATAAAATCGGTATGAAGAAGTAATTTCAATTCCATAAAGGTACGATTAGAACACACGATAGACCGAAAAGTAAATATCTATCTCAAATTTCAATTCCATAAAGGTACGATTAGAACAATATATTGGTGATAATAAAACAATTATAGATTTTAATTTCAATTCCATAAAGGTACGATTAGAACAATAGAAGAGCCAAGCCCTTTACTTTGCCAATGCTTATTTCAATTCCATAAAGGTACGATTAGAACCCCACGCGAACGCAGTTCGCGACAACACCGCCCTTATTTCAATTCCATAAAGGTACGATTAGAACATTCTTAACTCTTAATTTCCCCACATGCCATTTCATTTCAATTCCATAAAGGTACGATTAGAACCTTCATGTCTCACGACGTCACATCAAACGTCTTGATTTCAATTCCATAAAGGTACGATTAGAACTTGAAAGATCTCAACATCAAGGTCAGTCAGATAAATTTCAATTCCATAAAGGTACGATTAGAACTGGATTCTATGAGTGAGGAAGATAGGGGTGCTCTGCTATTTCAATTCCATAAAGGTACGATTAGAACGAGAAGGGACATGGACATCACCCAGCTCCACCCGAACCAATTTCAATTCCATAAAGGTACGATTAGAACCTGGCTAAGCGAAAGCGTGCTTATCGTCATTTTCTATTTCAATTCCATAAAGGTACGATTAGAACATATGCTATCTTCTTAAGCTGTTTGGAAGAATGCATTTCAATTCCATAAAGGTACGATTAGAACTCAGCATTCAAAGGAGTAACCGAATCAGAATTACATTTCAATTCCATAAAGGTACGATTAGAACAGTACAAGAAAGGTGTTGGCTATGTTGGTAACCAATTTCAATTCCATAAAGGTACGATTAGAACATAGTAAAGTTGCCACTTTGCGCCCTATTGCTTACGAATTTCAATTCCATAAAGGTACGATTAGAACTTTCGGTTATATGTATCTCGACGATGAGTTCTACAATTTCAATTCCATAAAGGTACGATTAGAACACTAGGGAAGATGATAGGTATTTCTCCTTCTATTATTTCAATTCCATAAAGGTACGATTAGAACAAATTTCGGAAATCTCCGAAAATGACATTTTCGATGATTTCAATTCCATAAAGGTACGATTAGAACTTCTCGCCTGCTTGGTGGTATTACTTCTTTATTCGGATTTCAATTCCATAAAGGTACGATTAGAACTGCTTTTACCCAGAAGCATATTGACCCTTTTACCACATTTCAATTCCATAAAGGTACGATTAGAACAAGTCGGCAAGCTATCGCGAGTTCGTGAATGGTCATTTCAATTCCATAAAGGTACGATTAGAACTCGATTTGTCGCATAATGATGTCTTTTCTTGTGCGCCATTTCAATTCCATAAAGGTACGATTAGAACGTTGAGACACTCTTTTGCAACAAGAGCCATCAATGAATTTCAATTCCATAAAGGTACGATTAGAACGTATCGTAAGCAACGATAAGACCACTACCGGGTTATTTCAATTCCATAAAGGTACGATTAGAACTATATGATTATCACCAAACCCGAAGTAGAGCCAGAATTTCAATTCCATAAAGGTACGATTAGAACACTAATGATATGATAGATTCCTGCTTTACCGTAAATTTCAATTCCATAAAGGTACGATTAGAACGTGCTACTGAGGCTATCAACGCTGAGAACCGCCGTGCAAATTTCAATTCCATAAAGGTACGATTAGAACGCCTGCAACTGTGTAGAAAAAGCCGACCTTCCCACATTTCAATTCCATAAAGGTACGATTAGAACCAAAAAATAAAAATTAATTATGGAATATATTTTAAAATTTCAATTCCATAAAGGTACGATTAGAACCGGCGTTCAGTCAAGTTATTCTGTCTTTCTGATTCTACATTTCAATTCCATAAAGGTACGATTAGAACATTTCAGCTACGGTCAACTCCTACCCGGAATCACATTTCAATTCCATAAAGGTACGATTAGAACATGAGGCAGACCAACACGTACACCAACCTACATAACAATTTCAATTCCATAAAGGTACGATTAGAACTAACCCCTGCCCCGCTCGGACGCCGAGTGCGATTTTCAATTTCAATTCCATAAAGGTACGATTAGAACTCATTAGTTCCATCTAGTGACCCTAAAACTTCGTATTTCAATTCCATAAAGGTACGATTAGAACAGCAGCGTGATATTGCGTCTATGACTATTCAACAAAATTTCAATTCCATAAAGGTACGATTAGAACATCTCCAGTTATAGCAAGCTTTATATAGTACCCTAATTTCAATTCCATAAAGGTACGATTAGAACTGATGCGTGTACCGTCTGCGTGTCCGGGTCGCTCAAATTTCAATTCCATAAAGGTACGATTAGAACTGTTTATCTGAATAGCGACAGCGAGCGAAAAACGGATTTCAATTCCATAAAGGTACGATTAGAACCGTATAAGCCGTTAAGGTTCATACCTGCCAACAAAGATTTCAATTCCATAAAGGTACGATTAGAACGAAGTTATCACTACCGCAAATACTGCTTCTAGCGTATTTCAATTCCATAAAGGTACGATTAGAACCTTATAACCATCTTGCCCAAGGTTGGCGTGATTTATTTCAATTCCATAAAGGTACGATTAGAACTAGAGATAAGCTCGTATCTGCTTCATGACATCATCATTTCAATTCCATAAAGGTACGATTAGAACATTTGAGTCACAACGATGTGTTTTCTTGTGCGCCATTTCAATTCCATAAAGGTACGATTAGAACACAGCAGAGTTCAGCGGCATAGTACGGAGAAAAATCTGATTTCAATTCCATAAAGGTACGATTAGAACGCAGGTGCCATTCTTTCAGGTGGTGCTTCTATTCTATTTCAATTCCATAAAGGTACGATTAGAACTGAAGATAAGGTCGCTCGTCTGAAGAAGGCTAAACATTTCAATTCCATAAAGGTACGATTAGAACAGTTGCAGGAAATAAGCAGTATCATTTTCTTTGCCAATTTCAATTCCATAAAGGTACGATTAGAACTTGCCCAGGAGTCCTGGATCAAACGCTCTGCAGACATTTCAATTCCATAAAGGTACGATTAGAACCTTCGTGAGAATTCAATATACAAGTATAGCGACAAGATTTCAATTCCATAAAGGTACGATTAGAACGAGACCAGGAGGCGGATGCAGCTCGTCAACAACACCTATTTCAATTCCATAAAGGTACGATTAGAACTAGATATGAGCTCTTTCTCACTGTTTTCTAATGAATTTCAATTCCATAAAGGTACGATTAGAACATGGTTCCGCTCCTGCCTACGTTGCGAAATATCTTGCATTTCAATTCCATAAAGGTACGATTAGAACTAACGGATGCAAACGGTAAGGTTACGCTTATTTCATATTTCAATTCCATAAAGGTACGATTAGAACATTCGATGCTGACCATGTTGCTGAGAAGTTTAAGAAATTTCAATTCCATAAAGGTACGATTAGAACAGAAATATAAATCAGATTACAGGGCTATCCTCTCAATTTCAATTCCATAAAGGTACGATTAGAACACAAAGGATTATCGGTAGCCAACAACTTATATTTCTGATTTCAATTCCATAAAGGTACGATTAGAACAATCAGATCAGCACTGGCTGATCATGGTAATAACAGATTTCAATTCCATAAAGGTACGATTAGAACTCAACCTCAACAAAATAAGGTGAATACTCAACAAATTTCAATTCCATAAAGGTACGATTAGAACTTTACATTCTGTGCCTTCATATTATGAAGTGCCTTGATTTCAATTCCATAAAGGTACGATTAGAACCTAAAGACTTAATAAGTATAGGAGCAGACTCACCAATTTCAATTCCATAAAGGTACGATTAGAACTAATTTACCTTGTTCGTTTTTGAATCTCTCTGCAACAATTTCAATTCCATAAAGGTACGATTAGAACTGACCATGGTTTGTCTATTAATTGTACTTCTAGTAGATTTCAATTCCATAAAGGTACGATTAGAACACACAGAACTTGAAACAAGTGGTAGCTTCTTCATTCTATTTCAATTCCATAAAGGTACGATTAGAACATATCATTGGCACGGCCACCACGGAGCCCTTGTCGTATTTCAATTCCATAAAGGTACGATTAGAACCTTGGTTGCTTGGCGGTAACAATCGCAGCGTATTATTTCAATTCCATAAAGGTACGATTAGAACCCTGATTCCTTTCCTCCTTCGCCTCCTTCTTACTTATTTCAATTCCATAAAGGTACGATTAGAACTGGGTTTTCGGTAAAGACAGAACACCTAATATAAATAATTTCAATTCCATAAAGGTACGATTAGAACTCAAGGGATTTGTTCATGCTAGGTTTCTATTTGATATTTCAATTCCATAAAGGTACGATTAGAACCGCATGTCTTTTCTACTATCTGACGAATCCTAGTATTTCAATTCCATAAAGGTACGATTAGAACTACGTTCGTCACGATGTTAGAGTACAAGGCGAAGATTTCAATTCCATAAAGGTACGATTAGAACTGCATCAACCTCAACTGCCTCACCCAGTCCATGCATTTCAATTCCATAAAGGTACGATTAGAACCCGTTAAGTCTTGGGCGTAGATGCCCTAAGAATCTATGGGTTTGCGGGTGCAAAGATACAAAAAAATCTTCAGAAAAATGTCGATGCCTAAAGATATTTTTTCTGCGGCCTTACGACAACCTGCCTATTTATGGAGGTTTCAATAAGTCAAAGAACACTTTCG
>ERZ791794.1339-NODE-1339-length-12507-cov-2.929489_pt1 | contig 12507 bp, 8 predicted proteins | sample MGYA00510312_ERZ791794 | MGnify/ENA primary metagenome ERZ791794 (study PRJEB30046, sample SAMN00791977) | human gut metagenome | study: EMG produced TPA metagenomics assembly of the A metagenome-wide association study of gut microbiota in type 2... | reverse complement strand
CCTGGCAGCGTATCCGATGTCTAAAAAGGAATTTGTCGGAAGAAAATTTTTCAATGTGATTTTTATTATCACAATGTTTTTTGGAGGAGGAATGATTCCTACATTCATCCTTATAAATCAGCTCCATATGGTAAACACCGTATGGGCAATCCTCATTCCGGGAGCTTTCAATGTGTGGAATATGATTTTGGCGAGAACCTATTATCAGTCAGTGCCAAATGAGCTTCGTGAGGCATCAGCCATCGACGGAGCAAATGAAATACAGCATTTCTTTAAGATTATGCTTCCGGTTTGTAAGCCGATTATTGCGGTGCTTATGCTTTGGTCATTTGTAGGAATGTGGAACAGCTACTTTGATGCAATGATTTACCTGAATGACGCAAATCTCCAGCCATTACAGCTTGTACTGCGTTCAATTCTCGTGCAGAATACACCTCAGCCGGGCATGATTGCAGATATCCAGAGTACAGCTGAGATGGCAAAGGTTGCAGAGCAGCTCAAGTATGCTACAATTGTTGTATCAAGTTTACCACTTTTGATTATGTATCCATTTTTCCAGAAATATTTTGATAAAGGAATCATGGTTGGATCTGTTAAGGGCTAACAGAAAGGATGAGTATGGATATGAAAAAAAGAAGCTTCAAAAAATTAATTACACTTTCGCTTACACTTGCAATGCTGACAGGTGTGGCAGGCTGTGGAAAGCAGCAGAGCTTAAATGCTGAGACAAATCCGGACACACCGGTATCAGATGTGCAGTTCCCTCTGAAGGAGAAGGCTGAGCTGTCATTTATCACAAGTGCACCGGCCACATCCACACAGGATCCTAATGAGAGGACCATCTTCAAGAGAATGGAGAAGCAGACCAACGTGCATATCGACTGGACATGCTTCGTTTCAGACCAGTTCTCTGACAAGAAGAATCTGGCATTGGCGCAGTTTGGTAATCTGCCGGATGGACTGTTTAATGCAGGTATGAGTGATTACGACCTGCTCAGATATGCAAAGCAGGGTATCATTATTCCGGTAGAGAATCTGATCGATAAATATATGCCTAATCTTCAGGCAGTTTTTGAAAAATATCCAGAGTACAGAACCATGTGTACTGCACCGGACGGACATATCTATTCATTTCCTTGGATAGAGCAGCTTGGTTCAGGAAAAGAAGCTATCCAGGCAATAGGCGATATTCCTTATATCAACAAGAAGTGGCTTGACTATCTGGGACTTGATGTACCGACTACCACAGACGAGCTCGAGCAGGTGCTTATTGCATTCAAAGATCATGCCGATGAACTGGAGCAGGAATTTGATATCGAGGGCGGGGTTATTCCTATGTCATTTATCATAAACAACGGTGACCAGGATCCAGCCATCCTCATGAACGGCTTTGGTGAGGGTTATGGTGATACAGGTGACCACTTTGCGGTAACAGATGAGGGAAAAGTCATCTATACTCCGACACAGGAGGGCTACAAGGAGGGTATCGAGTGGCTTCACAAGCTTGTCACAGAGGATTTGATTGACCCTGAGGCATTTACACAGGAGTGGTCAACCTACGTGGCAAAGGGTAAAAACCACAGATACGGGCTCTGCTTTACATGGGACATCGCAAACATTGACAATAACACAGATTACGTCATGCTTCCTGCTCTCACAGGACCTGACGGAGTAAGAAATATCACCAGACAGAACAACAGTGAGACTAGTGGTTTCGACAGAGGACGATGCGTATTGACATCAAGCTGCAGGGATACGGCTTTGGCAGCCGCGTGGATTGATCAGATGTATGCTCCAATCCAGTCTCCACAGAATAACTGGGGAACATACGGCGAGAAAGATTCGTTCAACATCTTTGAGATGAGCACAAACGATGAGGGTGGACAGATGTTAAAGCATATGGATCTGGGCGATCAGTCACCGGTTGAGGTGCGTGAGGCGCAGTCTGTAAACGGACCGCTTGCTGTTTTAAACGATTACTATGATGTTTATGTGACAGAGCCTGCAGATGCCAAGTGGCGTCTTGACAACATGCATGAGGCTTATCTGAAGGACATGAACAGTAAGTATGTCTATCCAAACGTGTTCATGAGTATAGATGACACCAACAAGGTGTCACAGTACGACACAGACATCAAGAAATATGCTGAGCAGAAAAAGGCCGACTGGATATTAAACGGCGGCATTGATAAGGAATGGGATTCATACCTTAAGAAACTTAATAAATATGGTTTACAGGATTATCTGAAGATAAAGCAGAAATATTTTGACAGCTATCAGAAATCCCTTGAGAGTACATCAGAGGGCAAATAGGTTACTGTTCATAATTCTGTATTACCGGCAAAGCAAACAGAATTGGAGGATTTGAATGAGCGAATTATTGGAAAAAGCAAGAAGCTACGAGGCAAAAAAAATAGCTGCTACAGATAAAGAGAGTAAACCTTTGTTTCATATCAGTGCACCGGCAGGATGGATTAATGATCCGAATGGATTTTCTGTCTATAACGGAAAAATTCATCTGTTTTATCAGTACTATCCATATCTGCGTGAGTGGGGACCTATGCATTGGGGGCATAGTACGACAAGCGATATGATTAAGTGGGAGCAGCTTCCGTGTGTGATGGCACCTGACGAGGAATATGATAAAAAAGGATGTTTCTCAGGAAGTGCCATTGAGGCAGATGGTAAGCATGTGCTTGTATACACAGGTGTCACAAGGATTAAACTTCCTGACGGCAGTGAGCAGGAGAGACAGAACCAGTGCATCGCATTTGGAGACGGACTTAATTATGTGAAGCATGAGAATAATCCTGTTGTGACAGGCGATATGCTTCCTGAAAACTGCAGCAGAATCGATTTCCGCGACCCTAAAATATGGAAAGAGGATGACACATATTATCTTATAGTTGGAAGCAAGGACTTAAACAATGTGGGACAGGTAGTGCTCTGCTCTTCAAAAAACCTGACCGATTGGCAGTTTGAGACAATCCTTGCGGCAAACAGCACCGGCAAAATAGGTACCATGTGGGAGTGCCCGGACTTCTTTGGGCTGGAGGATAAGCATGTGCTCATCTGTTCACCGCAGAGTATGAAGGCAGACAAATATGAGTTTCATAACGGACACAACTCTGTATATTTTCTGGGTGATTATGATAAAGAAAATCATGTATTTATCAAGGAAGAGCCGCACACTCTTGACTATGGCATGGACTTTTATGCGCCACAGACTACACTGCTTCCGGACGGACGCCGTGTGATGATTGCCTGGATGAAGTCATGGGATGCATGTGTCGTTCCTGATTCACAGGATTGGCAGGGCATGATGACACTGCCTCGTGAGCTTGAAATAAAAGACGGCCGTATCTGGCAGAAGCCGGTTAAGGAAATAGAAAATTATCGTGCAAATAAGTGTCATTATACAGATAAAAAAATAGACTGCTACACGACCTTTGATGGCATAAAGGGCCGCACTCTCGACATGACAGTGGAGCTTTCAGGCGAGGAGTACCATGACTTCACTGTTGAAATGGCATGCGATGATGAGTATAGCACAGCGTTTACCTACAACAGAGTCGCAGGCGTGCTCGAGATTGATCGTACCTGCTGTGGCGTCACAAAGGATGTCGTCTGTGTCAGAAAAATTAAAATCGCAGATACAGACAGAAAGCTAAAGCTTCGTTTCATCATGGACAGACAGTCTATAGAGCTCTTTATCAATGACGGACAGCAGGTCGCAACCACAGCTATCTGTACACCTCTTCAGGCAGACGGAATCTGCTTTAATTGTGACGGAAGTGCTGTTGTGGATATTGAAAAATATGATATAATATGATATAATTTTATAATATGAAAGCATATCAGTAGAGCATACAAATAATAACCGGACAAATTATTGGTCCGGTTATTTGTAGAATAATATACATAATATTTTGACAGGAAAGAAAGAGGTACAATATGGATGTAGTTGCATTAGGTGAATTACTTATAGATTTTACAGAAAACGGTACAAGTGCGCAGGACAATAAGCTTTTTGAGGCTAATCCGGGTGGAGCTCCATGTAACGTGCTTGCCATGCTTCAAAAGCTCGGTCATCAGACTGCTTTCATCGGAAAAGTGGGACAGGATGCGTTCGGAAGGCTGCTTGTTGATGCCGTAAAGGAGCAGGGCATCGACACAACAGGCGTGCGCTATGATGATAATGTCCATACCACTCTTGCATTTGTCCAGACCGCAGCAGACGGAGACAGAGATTTCTCATTTTACAGAAATCCGGGAGCAGATATGATGCTGACAGCGGATGAGGTGGATTTATCCCTTGTGAGAAACGCAAAAATTTTCCACTTCGGAAGTCTTTCAATGACAGATAAGATCTGTGAGAATGCGACAAAGCATGCAATAGCTGCCGCAAAAGAGGCAGGCGTACTGATTTCCTTTGACCCTAATCTGCGCAAACCGCTCTGGAAGAGCATGGACGATGCAAAAGAGAAGATAAGCTGGGGCCTGAGTCAGTGTGACATCTTAAAAATATCTGATGATGAGATTGAATTCATGACAGGCGAAAAGGACATAAAGACAGGTGTAAAGAAGCTCATAGATGAGTATCACATTCCGTTTATCTGTGCCACCATGGGCAAAAACGGAAGTATGGCATTTTTTGACGGACATATCGTGGAGGCAGCTCCGTTCCTGCGAGATGACACTGTCGAGACTACAGGTGCAGGAGATACTTTCTGTGCATGCCTGCTTCACGATGTGCTGGAGCATGGTATCAATGACCGGAAGGATGACGATGTGAAAAAGATGCTCACATTCGCAAATGCAGCAGCTTCGCTTATTACCACGAGAAAGGGCGCACTTCGCGTGATGCCTGAGAAGGGTGAGGTTGAGGCTGTGATTAAGTAGTTATAATTTAATACGATAAAAGAGATTATACTCTTCTTAATCTATGTTTAAAAACGTGATTAAGAAGAGTATATTTGTTTCTTGCAGTGCATAATTGTATTGGCTATAATATCATATATAAAACAATGATTTGAGACTATACAGGGAGTCAGATATGGTAAAAACGATTGGTATTGGGAAACAGGATTTTGCTTCTGTTATAGAAGATAATTGCTTTTTTGTGGACAAAACGAGCTTTATAAAGGAATGGTGGGATTCAAAGGATGATGTGACTCTCATCACGCGTCCGAGGCGTTTTGGAAAAACACTTAATATGAGCATGCTTAACTGCTTTTTTTCAAATCAGTATAAGGACAGGAGCGATTTGTTTGATTCATTGTCTATATGGGAGGATGAGGACTATCGAAAAATTCAGGGTACTTATCCTGTGATTTTTATGAGCTTTGCTTCGGTTAAGGCCGACAATCTGGGAGATGCAAAAATCCAGATAAAAGCACAGATAGAGGCTGTTTACAAAAGGCACAGATATCTGCTTGAGGGGGATACTCTGACAGCAGACGAAATAGCTGATTTTGAAGGAACAAATACCAGGATGGGTGATGCTGAGAGTGGATTAAAATTAAATATTTTGTGTGAGTATTTTCATCGTTACTGGGGAAAGAAGACGATAATTATCCTTGATGAGTATGATACTCCTATACAGGAGGCATATCTTCATGGATATTGGAATGAGTTTACTGCATATATAAGAAGCCTGTTTAATGCAACGTTCAAGACAAATCCGTATATGGAGCGTGCTATTATGACAGGAATCACGCGTGTATCAAAGGAATCAATTTTTTCAGACCTCAATAATCTGAATGTAATAACCACGACCTCAAGCAGTTATGCAACGAGCTTTGGATTTACAGAGAATGAAGTTTTTGATGCAATGGAAGAGTATGGTCTGTCCGGTGAAAAAGATACTGTAAAAAAATGGTATGACGGTTTTAAATTTGGAAATCACAGTGATATTTATAATCCATGGTCTATAACGAATTTTCTAAAGGAAAAACAGATAAGTCCATACTGGGCATCTACCAGCTCAAACGGTCTGGTAAATCGTTTGATCAGAACAGCATCTGCAGAAATAAAATCTATGATGGAAACACTTCTGGAAGGCGATTCTGTGGAGGTTAGCATTGACGAACAACTGGTGTTTGAACAGCTCGATAACGATGAAAATGCCATTTGGAGTCTTTTGCTTGCCAGCGGTTATTTAAAGGTTGATTCCTTAGAAAAAAGAGGTCTTACGCTTGAACCGTGGTATCATCTGAGCATTACAAATCTTGAAACCGTAAGTATGTTTTCAAATATGTTCAGAGGATGGTTTAATGCCTCTGTTTCGAATTATAATGGATTCATAAGGGCATTGCTTAGAGGCAATGTAAAGGAAATGAACATATACATGAATGAGGTCGCTTTATCTACCTTCAGCAGCTTTGACAGCGGAAAGCATCCTTCGGGAAAATCTGAACCGGAGAGATTTTATCATGGTTTTGTCTTAGGCCTGCTGGTCGAGCTTAGAGATAAATATGAAGTGCAGTCAAACCGTGAAAGTGGCTATGGCAGATATGATGTGATGATCATTCCACATGATAAAAATTCGCAGGCTGTAATAATAGAATTTAAGGTTATTGATTCGCAAGAGGAGACATCACTGGATATGACTGCGGATAGTGCTTTGAAGCAGATTGAAGAGAAAAATTATGATGCAAAGCTTTTGGAACGAGGATATAAAAGAGAAGCAATTCAACATTATGGTTTCGCATTTGAAGGAAAGAAAGTATTGATAAAGAAGGCACAAATCTAAATGAAACAAAAATTATCAGTTGCACCAACACTCAAAAACTACGACAAGAAAAATCTCCCAAAGGACATTCTTGCGGGAATCATCATCATGGCGGTTTCGATTCCTATATCGATGGGCTATGCGCAGATATCCGGGCTACCGGCGGTATATGGCTTGTATGGCTCGGTATTCCCAATCATATTGTTTGCTCTGTTTTCCACATCACCGCAGTTTATATTCGGTGTGGATGCTGCTCCGGCGGCGCTTGTCGGAGCAGCAGTGCTTGGCATGGGAATAGAGGCAGGAAGCAAAGAGGCCATGACGGTTGTACCGGTGTTTACATTTTTTGTGGCACTGTGGCTTTTGGCATTTTACTTCATGAATGCCGGAAAGCTGGTGAACTACATATCTGCGCCGGTTATGGGCGGATTTATCACAGGCATATGTACTACAATCATACTGATGCAGGCGCCAAAGCTCATGGGCTCTGCGGCAGGAACCGGAGAGCTTTTTGAACTGTCTGAGCATATATGGGAGGCCTTACACCACATAAATGCAGCCGCACTTGTCATGGGGATTGTAGCGCTTGCCATTTTGGTTGTGAGTAAGAGGCTTGTTCCAAAGTTTCCTATGGCGGTTGTGCTCATGGTAACAGGCGCGCTTTTTACATATTTTGGACCGGTAAAGGAGTGGGGAGTGCCGACTCTTTCAGCAGTTGAGCCCGGCATGCCGCGGTGGTATATACCGGATTTCGAGGCAGTTTTTTCAGTTCAAAAGGCCTCAGAGGTAATAGTTTTAAGTCTTTCGGTTGCTGTTGTCATCATGGCAGAGACACTTCTGGCAGAAAACAATTTCGCACAGAAAAACGGATACAGAATAGATGATAACACGGAGCTTTTGGCATTTTCCATAGGAAATATGGCTGCGGCTTTTACGGGCTGCTGTCCGATAAACGGTTCAGTGTCACGAACTGCGATGAGCGAGCAGTACGAGGGTAAGACACAGCTCACAGGGCTTGTTGCAGGCGTTTCCATGATAGCAGTGCTTCTTTTTTGCACAGGCTTTATAGGATATCTGCCGGTTCCGGTGCTCACGGCGATTGTCATATCAGCGCTCATGGGTGCCACGGAGTTTCATCTGGCAAAGAGACTGTGGAAGGTCAGCAGGACAGAATTTTTCATATTTGTTGGTGCTTTTTTCGGAGTACTTATTCTGGGTACGATAAACGGAGTTTTGATAGGAATCATTTTGTCTTTTGCCGAGATGATAATCAGAAGCGCAAAGCCGGCCACCTGCTTTCTCGGTGTGCAGCCGGGACACAGTCATTTCCGCGATATCAGGGAGAGCACAAACATCCACGAGATTGACGGTGTGATTATTTACAGATTTTCGAGCGGCCTGTTTTTTGCAAATGCAAAGGTACTTGTGCGTGATATTGAGGACCACCTAAAGCATGATACAAAAGCTGTCATAATCGATGCCGGAGCTATCGGAAGTATTGATATCACAGGAGCTGACAGCATAGAGTCACTTTACCGCTCACTGAAACAAAAAGGTGTAAAGCTATACATAACAGAGCACATTGCAGAGCTCAACGAGCAACTCAGGAAGCTGGGCTTAGGTTATTTAATTGAGCAGGGCTGTGTCAGGAGGACAATACATATTGCGCTAAAGGATATGGGAATAAACAGACCTTATCCGCTTGAGGGTGGCGTAGATAACGAGGAGCGCAGTGCCTCAAGAAAGCGTGCTGACAACAGAGTGCAGGAGTTTGTCTGGGCGTTTGGCGCCGAGAGTGAGGAGCAGATTGAAAAGCAGATAAAGCTTCAGATAGAACAGCTCAAAAAGACAAAGGATATAGAGGAAATCATGCATGGCCGCTGGGCGCATATGGATGAGTTTGACCAGGATGAGTGGCTGGAGCATCTGGAGGAGCATCTGAAAGAAATCGTCAACATATCAGGAAAGGATGTGCACACGCTTGCGGCAGATATCGAGATGCACCGTCGCGAGGTGCATGAGCGTATAGCAAGAGAGCATCCGGAGCTTGCAGAGCGGTTTGCACAGAGGAGACACCTGCTTGATAAGCATCTGAAGGAGAGAAGGCCTGAGGTCTACAGGATTATCGTGCAGCTAAGGGAGGACAACAAGCATAAATGAACATAAACCAGACACTCAAACAATACTTTGGCTACGACAGTCTTAGAACAGGGCAGGAGGAGCTCATAAACGGCATACTTGCCGGGCACGATGTGCTCGGTATCATGCCGACAGGCGCAGGAAAATCGCTGTGCTACCAGCTTCCGGCGCTTATGCTTAAAGGAATTACGCTTGTCATTTCGCCACTTATCTCGCTTATGTCAGACCAAGTCAAGGCTTTAAACCAGGCAGGAGTGCATGCCGCCTATATCAACAGCTCACTGACCGAAAACCAGATAAGGATGGCACTTTCATATGCCTCACAGGGACGCTACAAGATAATCTATGTCGCTCCGGAGCGCCTCAACACGCCGCGTTTTCTGGATTTTGCCTGCAACGCGGACATATCAATGCTGACAGTTGATGAGGCACATTGTATATCGCAGTGGGGACAGGATTTCAGACCGAGCTATCTGGAAATTGCCGGATTTTTAACGAGACTTCCAAGACGACCGATAGTCAGTGCGTTTACAGCGACCGCCACGGAGCGCGTGAAAAAGGATATAGTGGCTTCGCTTGGACTTAACAATCCGGTTACTATGGTGACAGGGTTTGACAGACCTAACCTGTTTTTCAGGGTTGTTACAAGAAAGGGAGGCAGCCAGAAGGACAACAGCATCATCAATTATGTGAAAAAGCATGAGGACGAAAGTGGAATAATATACTGCGCAACGAAAAAGAATGTGGATAAGCTGTATACTCTTTTAAATGAGCAGGGCATTTCGGCGGGCCGTTACCACGCAGGGCTTTCAAATGAGGAACGTAAGCAGAATCAGGAGGATTTTACATACGACAGAATCCGTGTGATGGTTGCCACAAACGCATTTGGAATGGGAATCGACAAGTCAAATGTGAGATATGTGCTACATTACAACATGCCACAGAGCCTCGAGTATTACTATCAGGAGGCCGGAAGAGCGGGGCGAGACGGTGAGGAAGCGGAATGTGTGCTGTTTTTCTCAAAGCAGGATATCATGATAAACAAGTTCCTTCTGCAGAATAAGGCTTCAGCAGGCGATGTGGCATCCGACATGCAAAAGACAGCCAATGACCAAAGAAAGCTGCAGCAGATGATAAATTACTGTGAGACGGACAAATGTCTGAGGGAGTTTATACTTTCATATTTCGGAGATACAACGCCATGCATCTGCAACAAATGCAGCAACTGTGTGGTTGTGGAGGATGAAGAGGAGGAGACATACGTTGAAACCGGCAAAAAGCGCAAAAAGGCAGCACAGCTTGCAGGGCTTAACGAGCTTGGTGTTGCGCTGTTTGAAAAGCTGCGCAGCGTGCGTACAGAGCTGGCTGCAGAAAAGTCGGTGCCTCCGTATATCATCTGCTCCGACAAGACCTTAAAGGATATGTGCGCAAAGCTGCCACGGGATAAGGAACAGCTTGCCGATGTGTACGGAATGGGTGAGCAGAAGATACAAAATTATGGTGAAGCGTTTGTGACGGCGGTAAATTCATTTGTTGCAGATAACCCAAATCCATCAGGCAGCACGACAGGTGAAAGACCACAGACTGTTTTAAGCGATGAGGAGGCTGCTGAAACCGGCAGCACGAGAAAAAAGAAGCTTCCGTTTTACATCGAGCCACAGAGGCTTGATGAGGTAGAGCTCACCGACAAATGCAGGCTTACAGAGCTTACGAACAAAATAAATGAGCTGTGTCCTGCGGATAAGGAGCACAAAAAGCTTGCAGCCTCGTTTATAAACGAGCTTCTTATTGCAGAGGGATATCTGGAGGAAGTTACAGAAGACGGGAACAAGATAAAGCGTGTCACCGAAAAGGGACGAAGCGTAGGGATAGATGAGGAAGAGCGCAAGGCAAAATTTGGTGGAAGCTATTACGCTATCACCCATTCGAAGCAGAGCCAGCAGGTGATAATAGAAATGCTGAAAAAACACTATGGCAGCATTAAACCACAGGAGTAAATGGACTTTAGATAAACTGGATATATAAATTTATATAAAATTGGATATATACTTGATGCCACATAAGAGTATTATATAGTTTAATTGTAATATTTAGGAGGCATTTTATGAGAAACGAAAAAGTTCAAAAACTCACACTTACAGCACTTATGGCAGCTTTATCATATGTCATATTCACATTTTTACAGATTAAGGTCACATTACCGGGTGGCAGCGCCACATCCTTTCACCTTGGCAACGCAGTCGTAGTACTTGCAGCTTTGCTCTTAGGCGGAGTATATGGAGGAATCGGTGGAGCAATCGGAATGACAATCGGTGATTTACTTGACCCGATATATATCACCGGTCTTGTAGCACACAAGCTTGGAAAGATTACATATTCAACCGACAAGAAGCATGTATTTAAATGGACAGTCCTTGCAGCATGTGCAGGAATGCTCTTCAACTTTATTTTTGACCCGATTATAAGCTATTTCTACGATATGCTTATCCTCGGAAAGCCGATGGCACAGCTCAAAATCGCATGGAGCGTGACCACAACAGGAGTCAATGCAGTGATATCGGTGATTGCTGCAACAATCGTGTATGTGGCACTGAGACCGGTGCTCATCAAGGCAAATCTGTTTTTCAAGATTGGCAAAGAAAAATAATAGTTACATAATTAAAAAAAATCCACATACATCATGTTGAAAGAGATGTATGTGGATTTTTTTATGATTTTATTGCCGCAACAAAATCATGTATCTTTTCCGGATTCTTCCCCGCTTTGTCATCATTTTCCACACCTGATGATACATCGACTCCGTCAGGATGCACGGCTTCAATTGCCATGCGCACATTGTCTGGATTTAAGCCACCTGCGAGCAGCAGCAGCTTTTCATCGCGGGGGATATTGTCAACCAGCTTCCAGTCAAAGGTTTTTCCACTGCCGGGTTCGATGGCATCAAACACATAGCCTGCGATGCGTGAATCGTTGTGATACTTTTCATAGCTGTCCATATCAGAGACATTGAAGGCTTTAAGAATCGGGATAGCTATTGCTGCCTCCGCCTCTGTCTCCGGAATTTCCCCATGTATCTGGACATAGTCAAAGCCTGCAGCCTCTATCTGTCTGACCTGCTCTATGGATGGCGAAACTACAACGGCGACTCTTTTGATGGAAGCATCAAGGGCAGCCATAATCTCCTTTGCCTGCTCGATGGATATATTTCTCTTACTCTTTGGAAAAAATAACACCATACCCGCAAAATCAACGTGATTTTCGTTGAGATACCGTGCTTCGGCAGGTGAAGTCAGACCGCAGATTTTTACTTTGGTGTTGGAATTTATATTTATATCTTTATTGTTATTATTATATATATTCTGTGTATTCATATCCTAAGAATAGCATTGTTGCAGGTTGATCGCAAGTGGATATATGTTAAATTAATGAGCATTAATTGCAAGTGGATTTACGTTAAATTATTGAGTATAGTTCGCAAGCCGCGGGTACCATGGTGCACACACTATCCCGCGAAAGCGAATAGCGGAGCTGCTTAGAGACTGTAGAATTGTGCTATGCAAAGCAGAAATGCCGAGGCATGGACGCCGAGGCAAGGAGAAATCGAGCCATGGATGGCGAGTTTCGACGGTTTCGTC
>ERZ791794.1322-NODE-1322-length-12716-cov-8.620330_pt1 | contig 12716 bp, 10 predicted proteins | sample MGYA00510312_ERZ791794 | MGnify/ENA primary metagenome ERZ791794 (study PRJEB30046, sample SAMN00791977) | human gut metagenome | study: EMG produced TPA metagenomics assembly of the A metagenome-wide association study of gut microbiota in type 2... | reverse complement strand
CCTCGCGGCGGAAAAGGGCTTGCAGGGCATCGGCTTCTGGCAGGCGGGGCGGGAGCTCACGCAGGCGTGGCCGCTGCTCGACGCGCTGCTGACGCTCGAAACCCTCTAAAAAATGCAAAAAACCGCCCAACGGGCGGCAAAGATTGACAAAGCGTGTAAAATTTTGTAAAATTACATCAGGCGCTGCACAACGGCAGGCGGTTAGTCACGTACCCCGAAAGGGGGTGACGAAATGCGAATTACGTTTCATATCAAGCAGTTTACTGTGACGATTATCGTAAAAAGCAGAAACCGCCACTCCGGCAAGTGACGGTTTCTATGATTGAAACTACTTACGAACCGGACTAACCGCTTGTCGCAGCGCCCTTTTCTACCTCCATTATACCCCGCTTTCATGCGTTGTCAAGGCAGAAAATTTTTCCTCCGCTGCACCGGTTCGTCCCAAAAACCGCTTTACAGCTTTATAGCTGTAAACGGTCCGCGCAAATGCGTGGGCTGCACAAAATGAGGAGGAAAAACATGTACAACAACACCTATGAACGACCCAGAACCCAGATCGAAAAATGCGAGCACTTAGCGCGGATGAAATTCGAAAACCCGATCGAAAAGGCGCAGCGCGAGCGCGACGAGCGCGTCTACCGCTTTTCGAGCATCGACGAGGCCATCGGCGTGCTGAGCGTCGTGCGCCGCGCGTGGTGAAAGGGGAGGACGCGATGGGAAAAACAGCCAATTACGGCCTGCCCAAGTAGGAAAAGTCGGACTTTATCAAGATGGATGACTTCAATGCGGCGTTTGGCAAGATTGACGAAACGCTCAAGGCCAACGCCGACGCGGTGGCGGCCAAGCCGGAGGCGGAGACCGTGACCGCCATTGCGCAGACGATTGCCAGCAGCAAGATTTGCCGCGCGAAGTTCGGCACATACACCGGCACCGGCCTATCGGGCCAAAATCACCCGAACAGCGTCGAATGCGGCTTTTGCCCCGCGGCGCTGGTGCTGTTCCGCGCGGACGGCGGACAGAAAACGACGGTCATACGCGGCGTGACCGCCTGCTCGTCCGGCATCATCGTCAATACCCTGTGTTGTTGCGCCTTTGTTTGCATAAAGTTTCTGGTAGGCGGCGTAATAAATATCTTCACGAAGCAGGTATCTGTAAAGCCTTGTGAATATGCCGCCTTTGTGTTCGCTGGGACACCTTTCAATACGCTCTAAAATTTCAGATGTTGGTTTCATTGAGGTTTCTCCTCCCTTTCATTCTTACATTTTAGATGTTACTAACTGGCTCCATTTGCCATGTAAGGGTTATTATCCCTCTCGGACTACTATGGAGCCTCCGTTGCCATATCCGGCGAATGAGCCGGACTTAGGCAATCCCCAGTTAGCGTTGTGCTTAGGTGAATGAAGATTGTCGGATATGCTTTCGGTTCGTTATGACGTGTTCTCACGCCTGTTTCATAACGTGTTGGCAGTTGCCCCGTCGTCAAAGATAACGTGACAGCGTTATGACATGGGTTTCAAGACTTTTCCCACACCTGCAAAAAACAGGAACTGGAACCTCACATTTGATAAACCCAATCTTATCCTCGTACCTTCTTAATATCAGGAAACAGTCGCACCTAAGTCTTTCGGTGACTATTCCTTTCTCTGCTATGCGATGTTCCCGTAAAGGATTTCTCCTTAGTCGGTAAGGCAGAATATTTCGCGCACTGCCGTGTGCGGCAGTACCTTAAACTGCTTTGCACAACGCCCTATCTGGGCGCACCTTGACGTTCTGAGTGTACACGCGATAAACGATCGCGGACACCTCAGCGCGGGTGATGTTGCCCTCGGGCTTGAAGGAACCATCCTCATAACCCTTGAACACACCCATGCCATTCAGAACGGCAACAGACTCAGCGTAATCATCGCTGATGCTCTTGTCATCCTTGAAGGCGTTGGCGCTGACGGCCAGAGACAGAGTCATGACCAGAGCCAGCACCATTGCGAGTAACTTTTTCATAGATGTTACTCTCCTTTCATAAATTTCCATCCCCTTGCGGCCGAACACCCGCCGAACCTCCCGCTTTCCCGTGATTGCCGCCAAAATTCGTAAATTCTCAAATTGCTGCAGAAACAGTAGAAAATAATCAAAATACAGCAGAATCAACACAAAATCGTTCGATTCAGTTGCTATCGCATCCCCTTAGCGACGCGGAAAAAGCCCGCCGCGCAAGGGCTCGTGGGCGCGGCTGGTAGCGGTTTGGTAGCGATTTGCCGGAAACGGGGGTTTGACGGGGCGAAAAAAGCCTGATTTTTCAAGGGCTTGGGGGCGCGAAAGGTCGGGTAGCGGTTTGGCAGCGGTCCGCAGCCAGCATAATTTTAGCACTCTTGACGCTTGAGTGCTAAAATTAAAAGTTTGTTCATCAAAAGATGTATTTTTGTTCACAGGGCGTGCCTATACTCATAATTGTTCCGAGGGGAACGAAAGAAAAGTAAACCACGCGGGCTGCAAAAGCGGCTCGCCAGAATAGATTTGGAGGCTTTGATTATGTTTGAACTGAGACCTTTTGAACGCAGAAACAACCACGTTGCGGCTTATGATCCCTGGGATCAGATGGAGCGCGCATTCTTCGGTGACGGCTCGTGGGGCCGCGGGCTGAGCGAGTTTAAGACCGATATTCAGGACAAGGGCGACAGTTACCTGCTGGAAGCTGATCTGCCGGGCTTCAAGAAAGAGGACATCCACGTCGATGTGGACGGCGACACGATGACCATTCGCGCCGAGCGCCACAGCGAGCACGAGGATCAGGACAAGAAGGGCAATTACGTCCGCTGCGAGCGCAGCTACGGCAGCTACCAGCGCGCGTTCGACATCAGCGGTGTCGAGGTCGCGAATATCTCCGCGCAGTACAATGACGGCGTGCTCAAGCTGAACATGCCGAAGAAGAGCGCGGTGGTGAACGCGAAGCAGATCGAGATTCAGTAAAGCACTTCAAAAAAGGCGGCGAAAGCCGCCTTTTTTGATTTTGGATTTCGCGCCTGCGGGCGCGAAATTTTTTTGGGTTGTACGGGGTTGTGCAAAAAATATTGGCGAAAGTCCGCTCAGGTGAGCGGGCTTTCCTTTTTTTCGGCGGGCCGCGGCTGGAAAAGGGAAATTTCGCTCCCCGCGCGGCGGCGCGGACTACTGTTACTTGCCGCCTGACCGCTGCGCGGGCCTAAAATCACAAAAAGCGGCTTAGGCCGCTTTTTTCATATTTGTGCTTATATATTATATGTATGTGGTGGCGGATAATGGGGTTTTCTGTGGTTTTATGTCAAGCTGTAACAGAAGCGGTGGTTTGTTACAAGTGTGTTACAGATGGGGCCAAAGCGTTGACTTGAAATTTTGCTTGTGGTAAGGTGACAGTGCAGAAAGGGTGGGGAACGGTGCGTTCCCGACTTAGTTACGGGATCGGCATGCCACGGTAAGTAAGCCGAGAAACGCCGAAACTTGCTCCTTTCTGACAAACGAACCATCTTTAAGGGGATGCGATAGCAACTAAAATCGCGCGTTTTCCTGCAAAACGGTCAAAAATGCAAGAAGATCGAAATGTTTTGCAACTTTTTCGGTCAACTCTCATTTTCGCCCGCGAACAGCAAAATGCCCGCTTTTCGCTGCCGGAGCGCTCCAAGGGGATGGAAATTTATGAAAGGAGAGTAACATCTATGAAAAAGTTACTCGCAATGGTGCTGGCTCTGGTCATGACTCTGTCTCTGGCCGTCAGCGCCAACGCCTTCAAGGATGACAAGAGCATCAGCGATGATTACGCTGAGTCTGTTGCCGTTCTGAATGGCATGGGTGTGTTCAAGGGTTATGAGGATGGTTCCTTCAAGCCCGAGGGCAACATCACCCGCGCTGAGGTAGCTACGATCGTCTATCGTATCTACACTGCCGACGTCGCCAAGAACGATAAGTCCGGCCTCTATGCCACTTATAACAAGTTCAGCGACATGGCTGGTGCCGGTTGGGCTCAGGGCTACATCGGCTACTGCGCCAACGCCTCCCTCGTCAAGGGCTATCCCGATGGCACCTTCAAGCCGTCCGGCAAGGTCACCGGCTATGAAGTCCTCGCCATGATCCTCCGCGCTGTCGGTTACGACAAGAACAACGAGTTCTCCGGCGCTGACTGGGCGCTCCATGTTGCGCAGACCGCGCAGCAGCTCGGCGTTCTGGACAACGTGGCGAAGACCACCGACCTGAACGCTCCCGCTTCCCGTGAGCTGGTCGCTGAGCTCCTGTTCCAGGGCATCCAGAAGGCTCAGGTCACCTACACCCCGGCCTTCGGCTATGTGACCGATAAGGTCATCGGTGCCAAGAACAACAGCCTCGGTGAGAAGAACTTCAAGCTCGACTCTGCTAAGTCCTCCGACAAGTGGGGCCGTCCCGCCACCAAGTGGACCTACAACACCGGCGACAAGGCCACTACCTTCGTTGAGAAGCCCAACCTGACCTACACCAAGGCTGTTACTGAGTGCGACGTCGCTCACGACGCTGGCCTGAAGGTCGACACCGCTTACACCCTGTATGTCAACGGCCAGAAGCAGCCCACGACCTACACGGTCAACCTGACCGACACCGTCACCAAGATGGGTGCTCAGGGCCGTCTGGTTGAGGTCTATGACGATACCATCGTCATGATCGACACCTTCCTCGCCAAGGTCACCTATGTTGCTCCTGCCGCTTATGACGCTCAGGGCCACCTGCGCACCGAGGCTACCATCAAGCTCGATGTCTATGCCACCAAGGGATCCACTGCTGCTACCACGCTCACCCTCACCAACGGCGAGGATGCGTATCCGTATGCTGTCGGCGATTACGTTCTCCTGAACGCCTACACCAACGCTGCTAACAACGCTACCGAGAGCGGCCTCATCAAGACCGCCGCTGACAAGTACGGCGAGATCGTTTCCAAGGCCACTTCCATTGACGGCGCTCAGAGCGTGATCTACTACAACGCCAAGCAGCACAACGTCGAGGGCACTGTCTATGACGATGCTGCCAAGTTCTACTTCGACAACGCGGTGGCCAGCACCAACAAGTTCACCTGGTTCTTCGATCAGTACAACAACCTCATCGGTAACGTTGAGATCGCTGCCGCTACCAGCTACGGCGTCATCAACTCCATCTGGTGGGCTGGCAACGCTGCGGACGGTTCCGGCGTTGCTAAGGCGAATGTCACCTACATGGACGGCACCACCGCTGTGGTCGACCTGAGCAAGATGACCTACTTCGACGATACTGCTTCCGGCGTTGTGGCCCCCAAGATTGCGACCGGTAAGGTCACCCACAGCACCGGCATCCAGAACAAGGTCATGAAGGTTGATGGTGACTACTTCTACGTTGACTCCTACATCAACACCAACGCTGTCTGTGATGTCAACGGTATCCTGAACGGCCACCTCTTCCAGTTCACCACCCAGGCAAACGGCACTCTCGCCGCTGTCGAAGTCGCTACCGGTGTTGACGCCAAGTTCTTCAACGAGAACCTGTTCGTCAGCAAGAACACCCAGTACAACGGCAAAAACCTGATCGTTGACGATGCCACCGTCTTCCTGGTCCGCAACAACACTACCAATCCCTACACCTTCAAGTCCATCGTTGGTCTCGGCAACATCGACAACTATGCTCAGGCTGAGGTCGACTTCGTCGATCTGAACGGTGATAAGGTCGCCGATTACGTCTACGTCATCGCCGATCCCGTTGCCGCCAAGGTCACCAGCCTCTTCTACTATGCCAACGAGCAGGTCTCCTATGACGCCAAGACCGGTGTCTACACCATCCCCGGCTACGTTGACGGCGTGAAGGGCAACATCTACGGCTCCAAGGACGACGCTATCGTCCTCACCCTGCTCAACGCCCTCAGAACCCAGGCTACCAATAAGGTCGCCGGCGGTCTCTTCAAGGTCGCTCTGAGCAACAACTACGTCAAGGATTATGTCGCCATCGCTGCGATCGGCACTGAGTCCTCCACCACCGCTGCCATCACCGCCTTCACCGGCTATCCCATGGCTGCTGCCTACGCCGGTTACACCGTTAAGGTCGACTCCATCGTGGGCGCTGACAAGGACACCTACAAGAACTCTGTCTACACCGACTATGTCGATGGCACCATCACTGGCGACAAGTTCTACACGGTTTCCGGCAACGGCGTTGACGGCCTGACCAAGATGCCTCTGGCTCTCGGCGATGTCACCACGCAGAACGTCATCGTTGTTTACAACGCTGATCCCGCTGGCACCTCCGCCACCCTCAACCGTCTGGCGCTCCAGGTTTACGCTGTGAACAAGGTCGACACCACCACCAACCCCGATCCTCTCGCTACCTCTTACACCTACACCCTGAACATCGTGAATAAGGACACCGGTGCTGTTCTCCAGTCCTACGCCAAGACTGTTAAGAATCCCATTGATGGCACCTACACCATCACCCTTAATGGTGCTGCTACTGAGTTCGGCGTCTCTACCGCCAAGCTCACCGCTTTCGGTCCCGACTCCATCACCCTCACCATCGACAGCACTGTTGGCAAGCTCACTGATTCTGGTGTTCTCAACGCTTACTACGCCAACTAATCATTGACGTAAGCGCAAAAAATCTCTGAATAGAGTTTCAGCCCCCGGCTCTTTTGAGCCGGGGGCTGTTTTTTGTTTTTCCGCGCCTCAGTCCGCGTCACAGCCGAGCACCACATAATGATATGTTTTGCCCGCCTCATTGAACTGGATGGCAGGCGGGGCGAAATACTGATCCTCTTCCTGCTGGCAGAACCAGCTTACGCTGCTGTTGTCCCATATCGCCGCGTTGCCCCGGTTATTCGAGTTGTAAAACCCGCTGACACCGCGCAGCGCCCAGTGCTGCGTGTCGCTCTGCTCGCTCACCATCACAAGCAGCGGGTAAAAGCCGCAGTCGATCTTGTTGGGATTTTCCGCGCCGCTCAGACCATTGCCGGCGTAGCTGCCGTATTTGATGCGGCAGATTTTACCGTTTGCGATCGTCTGCGCCAATGCCGTGATGCGCTCCGCCGCCGTGCCGTCGGCCTCGCTGCGCGCGTCACCCTCAGCCTTGAGCGCCGCGTCGATGCTCGCAAACGCGGCGTTGAAGTCCTGCATTTTGATCGGGTCCTCCTTGACCCATTGCGGAAGTTTGTAATTTGTTGTCGTCTCCATGCTCTTTCCCCCAAATTTTGATAATGTTGGAAAAGGCAGCCCACACCCCCCTGCAAACGCGGGAACACTGATGCATGATTTGCCTTTTCATGATACGCCGTATCATGAAGCAGCGTTGCACACAACGCGGCAAAAAGCTGTACCGCCTCCGGTATTAGAATTCACGATACAACAAATTGCCGCGTTGTGTGCAGCGATCCCCGTTGTGCGCGGGAACTTTTTCGGCTATCATACGTCTATAGAAGTATCCGAAAGAAACGAGGAACGAACGATGAAGAAGCTCCTTTCCCTTCTGCTCCCGCTCGCGCTCCTGCTCTCCCTGACCGCCTGCGGCGAAAAAAGCACAGACGAGGCCGCGCGCCAAACCCCGCCGACACTGACGGTGACAGGCGCAAACGCTTGCAGCGTCATCCTCAAAAGCAGCAGCTACGACTGGACCTACCCCCAGGGCCTACAGAGCATGACCGTCATTGCCTGCGGCGCGCACCCGCTGGACGAAACCTACCGTGACATCACGCCTGTACTGGAAATGCCCTTTGCAGTGTCGGCCGCCTATTTCTACACCGTAACGCTCGATTTCGGCGATAATTCGCCCGATTCCGTCAGTCTCCGCTGCTGGCCGTCCGACGCCTGGGGCAGCACCGGCCTGCCGTCCGAGACCGTGACCGCCCAGCGGCAGGATAACGGCACATTCCGCGCAGAACTGCCGCAAAGCGACGGCATTTTCGCCGTCGACGCGCTCTGGGACGGCAGCAGCGCGACCTACACCTTCTGCACGCAGGCGGAGGGGAGCGAAGAGCTCCACCCGGGCGCGGTGCTCAGCATCGGCGAGAGCCAAGACATCCGCAAGATCGACATCTCGTGGCGCAGCGGCGGCGTGAACATCTATGCCGCCGAGCAGAGCGCGCAGATCAGCGTGAAGGAGGAATCCACCGCGCCGCTCGCCGAGAGCGAGAAGATGGTCTGCGCGATCGACGGCGACACGCTGCGCATCCGCTTCCTCGGCGATGCCTACCGCGGCAGCTACGATGGGGAAAAGTATCTCGACGTGGGACTTCCGGCGGAGCTGGTCAACGCCGGTCACTTTGAGAAGATCGAGGTCGAAACGACGGACGCCTACGCCTATGTGAGCGCCGATGCGCAGAAGATCGACCTTTCGACCGTCGGCGGCGACGCACGCGTGATGTGCGCAAGCTGCCCCGCGGTCGAGATCGAGACGGTGAGCGGCAGCGTGGGCGTGGTGGACGGCACGTGGGCAAGGGTCGATATTTCGACACTCTCCGGCGCGATCGAGCTTGCAGGCGAAGCGGAAAATGCCGAGATCGAAACCGCGAGCGGCAAGGTGGATATCGCCGGCGCGCTCGGCGCGCTGGACTTCGAAAGCGTCAGCGGCAACCTGATTTTGGCTACCGAGCGTGCGCTGCGCCTTGATGCCGAAACGGAGAGCGGCAGCATCTATCTGACCCTTCCCGCGCAGGACGGTTTTACTCTCGACTATGAAACGAAAAGCGGCGCGTTCCGCTCCGCGCTCACCGAGCGCGAAGGAGCGCTCATCGCCTGCGGCGACCGCGAAACGCACTACACCGTGCCCGCGCTCGAGGGCGGCGAGATGAGCGAGCTTACGATCGAAACGATGAGCGGCACGCTGACGATCGAAGCCTCTTCCTCCGGCAGCAACTGAAGCGAACAAAAAAGAGAGCGGCAGCGCCGCTCTCTTTTTTCGTTATTTCTTGTCGATTGCAAGCCACGTCTGGTCGAAGCCGTAGGGGAGCAGCTCTTTGATGTGCAGGTGCTTTTCCTCGTTGTCCTTGTTCAGGCACACGACCTCCATGTCGGGCCCGAACTCGTAGAGCACCTGACGGCACGCACCGCAGGGGTAGCAGTAGTCGTCGCTGCGCCCAGCGATGACGATGCGCTTGAAGCGCCGATGCCCCTCGCTCACGGCCTTAAACGCCGCGGTGCGCTCGGCGCAGTTCGTCAGGCCGTAGCTCGAATTTTCGATGTTGCAGCCGGTGAAGACCGCGCCGTCCTCGCATTCGAGCGCCGCGCCCACGGGAAAGTGGGAATACGGCACATACGCCATGTCCAGCATGGCGACGGCCTTCGCCTTGAGTTCTTCTAACGTTGCCATAAAAACGCCTCCTCACCAGTCTACGCCGAGATCAGGACGGACTTGCGTATCCATGATGTCCTCGGCGTTATAGAATTGCAGATAGCGGCTGCGCGAGTGGCGCAGCGTGGTGCCGTCCGGATGCAGACGGTCGCAGATGACGGCGGAAATGTCGTCCTTGACGTAGCTGAACGAGCTGGTGCCGACGCTCGCGAAGATGCGGAAGCCCTGGCTTTGCAGGTACTTGAAGCGCTCGCCGGTCTGGTGCCAGTCATCGCCGTCGGGACGGCCGCCGTGCGGATAGAACAAAATCTGCGTGGGGCCGACGAGCGAGCCGACCTCGTCCGCCCAGCGCTCGGTGTCGTTGATGACGGTCTGGAGCGGTTTGGTGTCGAGGCGGATGTGGCCCCAGGTGTGGCTGCCGAACGTCCAACCCGTTTCCTTGAGCCGCTCGATGACGGGCTTGACCGCCTCGATCTCGCTCGCGCGGTAGGCATCGAACGCGGGGCGGTCGGGCGAATCTGCCGCGATGTCGCGGTCATCCTGCGTGCGGTAGCCTAAAATACCCTGATAGCCCGTCAGCGAGAAGATGGCCTTCGCGCCGTTCAGCGAAAAGTCGGGGTGCTCGTAGACAAACTGGTCGAGAATGGGCGTTGCGTCGAGTTCCTTGGTCAAAAAGGTCTCATTTGTGTACGGATCGGTGCACTGCGCCCAGATCTCGCCGTCCTCGCCGACGACGAGCTTGCTCGTGAAGCCTTCGTCGAGCATGTAGGGGTAGTAGTTTACGTCGTCAAAGCTGATGATGAGCGGCTTTTTGCCCTCTGGCAGCATCAGGGTGTTTCGCACCATGTGCGTGCCGGACTCGTCCGTCACCTCGCTCCAGACATCCTCCATCGCGACTAAGATGTAGCCCTTGTCGTACACGGACTGCAAAATTTTGTTGTATTCGTCGACTGTCACCATCCAGTCGTCGAGGCCGTAGCGCTGGTCCTGACTGGCATTGCAGTCGTGGAAGGCCCACTGCGGGTAGGCAATGATCGGGTGGAAAAAGAGGTGCTCCACCACCTGATCCGGCCCCCAGGCCTGCGTGAGCTGGTCCTCGGACCAGTAGCTGCGCACGGCGTCGTAGGGGTCAGTTGTATCGTCAGTATTGTTGTCGGTGTCGCTGCCATTCTCGTCCGTGACGGTCTGATCGTCGCCGTCGGACGGCGTCGTCTTATCGCCGCAGGCGGTCAGCAGCGACAGCACCATCAGCGCGCTGAGCAGCAGTGCAAAAAAGTGTTTCATGTCAAAATCTCCTCTCTCAAAACTGCGCGGTCATTATAGCAGACTTCACTTCTTTTGACTACACCTTTGGCGCTTTTGTTCCCATTTGTAACTATTTACCACAAATAATGAAAGCGTCACAGCTTTTCGCATCCGCAGACGCGAAATGATTTCGAATCGTTTTTTGGCGCGACATGCGCGTGCCAAAAACTCTTCTCGCTCCGCGCGTGTCGAAGCCGCCCTTTGGGCGGCAAGGCACGAAGCGGAGTGTAATTCTCAAAAAACAAGGGACACGGTTTCCGTGTCCCTTGTTTTTTGAAGAATTAAAAGTCTGCGTTGCCCACGGTGCGGGGATGCAGCTCCACGTCGCGGATGTTGCCGATGCCCGTTAAATACATCACCATGCGCTCGAAGCCAAGGCCGAAGCCCGCGTGACGGCAGGAGCCGTAGCGGCGCAGGTCGCAGTACCACCAGTAGTCCTCGGGATTCATGCCGAGCTCGCGGATGCGCTTTTCGAGCAGCTCGATGCGCTCCTCGCGCTGGCTGCCGCCGATGATCTCGCCGATGCCTGGAACGAGGCAGTCCGCCGCGGCGACGGTCTTGCCGTCGTCGTTGAGGCGCATATAGAACGCCTTGATCTCCTGCGGATAGTCCGTGACGAACACGGGGCGCTTGAAGATCTGCTCGGTCAGGTAACGCTCGTGCTCGGTTTGAAGGTCGATGCCCCACTCGACGGGGTAGTCGAACTTCTGGCCGCTCTCCTTTAAGAGCTTGACGGCCTCGGTATACGTCACGCGGCCAAAGTCGGAACTCTCGACGTGCTGGAGACGCTCCAGCAAACCCTTGTCGACAAAGCTGTTGAAAAACGCGAGATCGTCCGGGCAGCGCTCCATCACGCGGCGAATGATATGCTTGACCATCGCCTCCATGACCTCAAGGTCGCCGTCGAGGTCGCAGAACGCCATCTCCGGCTCGATCATCCAGAACTCGGCGGCGTGGCGCGCGGTGTTGGAATTCTCGGCGCGGAACGTGGGGCCGAAGGTGTAAACGTCGCCGAACGCCATAGCGAAGTTCTCGGCGTTGAGCTGGCCGGAGACGGTCAGGCTCGTCTTCTTGCCGAAAAAGTCCTTGCTGTAATCGACCTTGCCGTCGGGCGTTCTCGGCGGGTTCTCAAGGTCCAGCGTCGTCACCTGGAACATCTCGCCCGCGCCCTCGCAGTCGCTGCCGGTAATGATGGGGGTGTTGACATAGACGAAGCCGCGGCTCTGGAAGAACTCGTGCACGGCGTAGGCCGCCGCGCTTCTCACACGGAAAGCCGCGGAGAAGAGGTTCGTGCGCGGGCGCAGATGCTGAATGGTGCGCAGATATTCGACGCTGTGGCGCTTTTTCTGCAGGGGATAGTCGGGGGAGGACACGCCCTCGATCTCGATCTCTGTTGCCTTGACTTCGAGCGGCTGCTTGGCCTCGGGCGTCAGCACGACGGTGCCGCGCACGATGAGCGCGGCGCCCACGTTCTGCGCGGCGATCTCCTTATAATTAGAAAGAGAATTCGCATCCATCACGACCTGCAAATTGCGGAAGCACGAGCCGTCGTTCAGCTCGATGAATCCGAAGGTCTTCATATCGCGGATGGTCTTCGCCCAGCCGCATACGGTGACGCTTGCGCCGCCGTACTGCTCTTTGTCGGCGAAGAGCGCGGCAATTCTCACTCGTTCCATAATAATTTTCCTTCCTTTTGTGGGTTTTCACGGGATAATAGAGGTATTATATGCCACTTCCCGTGCAAATTCAAGCCCCGCTTTGTATTGACTTTTGACAAGTTGTATGTTATCATACAACCTTACCTCAAAAGGTAAACGTGAAACTTTCACCTATTACTTTACAGGAGGATTTTTAACTATGAACAAGTATCTGGATATCGCCCCCGAGGTTGCCGAGGCCCTTGCCGCCGGTAAGCCCGTCGTGGCGCTCGAATCCACCATCATTTCCCACGGCATGCCCTATCCCCAGAACGTGGAGACCGCGCTCAAGGTCGAGCAGATCATTCGCGACGCGGGCGCCGTGCCCGCGACCATCGCCATCATCGGCGGACGCCTGAAGGCGGGCCTTTCCAAGGAAGAGATCGACTACCTCGGCCGCACCGGCGCGGGCATCCCGAAGGC
>ERZ791794.1321-NODE-1321-length-12736-cov-2.640643_pt1 | contig 12736 bp, 8 predicted proteins | sample MGYA00510312_ERZ791794 | MGnify/ENA primary metagenome ERZ791794 (study PRJEB30046, sample SAMN00791977) | human gut metagenome | study: EMG produced TPA metagenomics assembly of the A metagenome-wide association study of gut microbiota in type 2... | reverse complement strand
AACTGGATTTCACAGACCATGTACAAGGTGCTGGCTCTTGTTATGCTGTTTGTAGGCGGTATCGCGGCATACACATTTGTCTGGGATCTCGGAGATGTAGGAATCGGCCTTATGACTATATTCAATACAGGTATTCTCTATCTGATGGGTGGACAGGCAATAAAGGAGCTGCGAGTCTTTGAGGAGAGTAATAAAGCACAAAGCAATAGTCAATGCTCACAGCAGGGTGATAACGTAACGCAATAATAATAGGAGATATATAAATATGAAAAGAGAATCATTTAAATCACGTCTGGGATTTATACTGGTAAGTGCAGGATGCGCTATAGGCATAGGCAATGTATGGCGTTTTCCGTATGTGACAGGTCAAAACGGTGGCGGTATTTTTGTACTGTTTTACCTTATATTTCTGGTATGCATGGGACTTCCGGTGCTTACGATGGAGCTTGCTGTAGGCCGAGCCAGCAGAAAAAGTGCTGTGATGAGCTACAAGGCTCTTGAGAAAGAGGGCAGTAAATGGCATATTCACGGATGGATAGCCATGCTAGGCTGCTACATGCTCATGATGTATTACACAACAGTCTCAGGCTGGATGGTTGCGTATTTCTTTAAATTCCTAAAGGGAGATTTTACATCAGGCATGAATACTGATGACACGGCAGCTGCATTTGGAAACCTGCTTGCAGAACCCAAGCAGATGGCTTTCTGGATGATAGTTACGGTTGTGCTTGGCTTTTTGGTGTGTAGCCGTGGTCTGCAGAATGGGCTTGAGAAAATCAGTAAATTTATGATGAGTGCTCTGTTCTTGCTTATAATTGTTCTTGCGGTGCACAGTATCACGCTTTCAGGGGCTTTGGAAGGAGTGAAATTCTATCTTGTTCCAAATCTGGATGCGGTTTCTGAAATTGGAATAAAGAATGTCATAACAGCAGCCATGAATCAGGCGTTTTTTACGCTGAGTCTGGGTGTAGCTGCGATGGAGATATTCGGCAGCTATATGGGAAAGGACTGCACTCTTGCAGGTGAGGGTGCCAAAATATGTGCTCTTGATACATTTGTGGCTATAATGTCAGGCCTTATCATTTTCCCGGCTTGCTTCAGCTATGGGGTGGAGGTAGGCGCAGGACCAAGCCTTATTTTTATCACGTTGCCAAATGTATTTGTAAATATGCAGGGAGGCCGCATATGGGGCTGTCTTTTCTTCTTGTTTATGACCTTTGCCAGCTTTTCAACCGTTATTGCGGTATTTGAGAATATCATGTCGTTTGCCATTGATATGTTTGGCTGGTCCAGAAACAAGGCTGCGCTAATAAATGGTGTGATAATACTTATTGCAAGTATGCCTTGTGTACTTGGATACAATGTGTGGAGCAATCTGCACCTCATAGGAGGCAGGGATGTGCTTGACAGCGAGGACTTTATGGTAAGCAATCTGCTTCTCCCGATTGGCTCACTGGTTTATCTGCTTTTTTGTGTGACAAAGTGGGGCTGGGGCTTTGATAAGTATATAGATGAGGCAAATACAGGAGCGGGACTTAAGATTTCAAGGAAGCTTAAGCCGTATTTTCAGTTCATACTGCCGCTTTTGATTTTGTTTATTTTTATACAGGGATTGATATAGTTACGTATTTTTGAAAATCAGACAGGAGAGTGTAAGATATGTTAGATCAGAATACCTTTATAGAGACAGTGCAGAGCGTGGCCGAGATTATCAGGACATCAGCGGAGCCGATAGGCAGAGATGAAATCATGTCTTATTTTAAGGATATGGAGCTTAATAAGGCGCAGGAGGATATGGTATTTGAATTTCTCATCACACCACATGAGCAGGAGAATGAGAGTGCAGGCGATTATGAGGATGAATCACATGAGGACGAATTACATGGGGATGAATCGTCTGAAAATGCTGCATTGAACAATGTAATTTACTCAGAAGGAGATTCGATGGATGCCATAGCAGGTGGAAAGAATAATAAGGCCAAGCAGGATAATGAAGCTGAGCCTGATATAGACGAGGACAGCCTTATCCCGGATTCACCTATGTTTAGGATGTATCTTGAGGAGCTTGAAGAGATACCAGATTACACAAAGGCCGAGCAGGACGATATGTACAAAAAGCTGCTCGCAGGTGATGAGAGTGTGATACACACTATATCAAATTTCTGGCTCAAAAGTGTGCTTGCCATGGCAAAGAAGCTTGCCGTTACATCAGAGGGCTTTGAGGACGTAGTACAGGAAGGAAACATGGGACTTTTCATGTGCCTTACTGAGCTCTGCGGCTGCGGGGATGAGATAGATGTGGAAAAAGAGCTTCTGGATGCCATAGAGGAGTCTATGAAAGAGTGTATCAGGGAGCAGACCGGTGAGGATGAGAGCGAGAATACTGTGGTAGGAAAGGTTTCATTAGTAAACCGTGCAGTGGAGAAACTAAAATCCGATAAGGGTTTCGAGCCGAGCCTTAGGGAGCTTTCAGGCTACACCGGCGTGGATGAGGAAGAGCTTGAAAAGCTTCTAGAGCTTATCAAAAAAGCTGATGTGGAGAAAAATAAATAGGACAGTAAATAATCTGTGGCATTTGTAGATTTGTGTCATATATTAAACCATACCTGAATATATGAAAGGATGGAAAATATATGGCACGATTTACTAATCAGGCACAGCTTCGTTATGGCAACAATGTAGCCAATTCAAATATAGCAGTCGGAGAAATACTGGAGGTGCTTTCTGCTACGAAAACAGCAGTCAAAAACACCTACAATCAAAACGATACAATAACCTATGTGGTGAGCATCGTAAACTCCGGAAATACCGCGATAAACGGTCTGACACTTTCTGACAATCTAGGTGCTTATACCTTTAACACCAACACTCTTGTACCATTAACCTATGTGAATAACACTGCAAAATACTATACAAACGGCACACTCCAGGCAGCGCCTGCAGTAACCCAGGGACCGCCTCTTAGCATAACAGGCATAAATGTCCCTGCAGGTGGCAATGCAACTGTCATCTATGAGGCAGCGTTAAATGAGTATGCTCCTCTTGGCATAGAGGCTGCAGTCACAAACACCGCTACAGTAAGCGGCACAGGAATCACTCCGGTCACAGCGGCAGAGACAGTAAATGCCGAGGCTGCACCAAATCTTGCAATTACTAAGTCAGTAAACCCTGTTCCTGTGACGGAAAACGGTACACTGACCTATACCTTCAGGATTCAAAACTACGGAAGCGTTGCGGCAACCAATACCACAGGCGTGGTTATAACAGACACATTTGCTCCGGTTTTGAACAATCTTACAGCCGCATTAAACGGCACAGCCTGGACTGCAGCTACAGATTACACTTACAATGAGGCAACAGGCACATTTTCTAGCACGGCAGGTGCAATCACTGTTCCGGCTGCAACCTACACACAGGATAGCACAACCGGAGCGTGGGTTGTCACACCTGGTGAGAGCACACTTGTCATCACCGGAACAGTGTAGCGGCAGAGGTGATTAATTTTAAGAATTGTTTAATTTAAGGGATAAAAGTTGAAATATTGATACTGAATATGTAAAATAAATATAGCTATTTATGAATAAGATGATGAAGATGATCATCGGCAGTTTAAAATGATTAACCGGGGGATAAGACAAATGAATAATGCACAGTTAGTGATAGACGAAGTAAAAAAGGCAGTAAAGGGCAAGGATGATTGTATCATCAAGGCATTTGCTGCCTTTTTGGCAGGTGGACATATACTGCTTGAGGATGTGCCGGGAGTGGGAAAGACTACGCTTGCAGTAGCTTTTTCAAGGGCTATGGCGCTTGTGAATCACAGAGTACAGTTCACTCCGGATGTGCTGCCTGCTGATATACTTGGCTTTTCGATGTATCAGAAGCAGACCGGAGAGTTTGTGTACCGCGAGGGTGCCGTGATGTGTAATCTGTTTCTGGCAGATGAGATTAACAGAACAAGTCCCAAAACACAGTCTGCGCTCTTGGAGGTTATGGAGGAAGGAAATGTCACTGTGGATGGAATAAGCAGGAAGGTCCCGGAGCCGTTTATAGTGATGGCCACTCAAAATCCAAAGGGCAGCGCCGGTACACAGCTGTTGCCGGAGTCACAGCTTGACAGGTTTATGATATGTATGAGCATGGGATATCCTTCACATGAGGCTGAGATGGATATTGCAAAGGGCAAAAGTGTGAAGGCTGATGAGTATACGATAAAGCCTGTTATGAATGCACAGGGACTTGTTGAGATGCAGGGAGAGGTTGAGCAGGTGTTTATCCATGACAGTATTTACTCGTACATTGTGGATCTGGTTGATGCGACAAGGACAAGTCCGTACATTGAGCTTGGAGTGAGTCCGAGAGGTACGATTGCGTGTGTTAGGATGGCAAAGGCGTATGCGTATCTGAGTGGGCGAAGCTACGTCATACCATCTGATGTGGTTTCTGTATTTGCAGATGTGACAAAGCACAGAATCGTGCTAAATACCAAGGCGAGAGTATCACATGTATCAGAGCTTTCAGTGATAGATGAGATACTAAAGGCTGTTAAACAGCCGACAACTTATGTGAAAAAGGCAGGTAATCGTGATTAGTTTTTTGATAGGAATAATTACTGCAGCTGTAGTTTTTTATATGTCGATGATATACGGTAATGCTGCACTGGCACTGCTTGGCTGCTTTATGTGTGTGTTTATGGTGCTGACATTTATAGCATTGCTTGTAAAGGCGCACCGGGCGGTGGCAGCTATAAACATTCCGATAGCTATCGCCACACAGGGAGAGAGTATCAGGGTGAGTCTTTCCTGCCGGCTGAAGGAGGCAGGCTTTGATGGTGTAAAATACCGTGTAACGGTGAAAAATAATTTATCCGGCGAAAAAAGTACAAAATGGCTGTCGGGAGGCAGTGATTTTTTGTACAGCGTGAACCTATGCGGCAATTATGAATTTGAGCTTGTAAGGATAAAGCTATATGATTTTTCAAGGCTTTTTTATGTCACGAAAAGAGTTAAAAAATATGCAAATGTTGAGGTGATGCCGCAGATTGATGAGATTCCTGTGAGGATAACTGACAGAGTGAGAAATTTCTTTGGGGATTCTGATATCTATGATGATTTAAGACCGGGATATGATCCGTCGGAGCTGTTTGATGTCAGAGAGTTTCAAAACGGTGACAGGCTGCAGAGTGTGCACTGGAAGCTTTCTGCAAGGACTGATGAGCTGATGGTAAAGGAAAACAGCCTGCCAAAGGCATGTGCCGTGGCCATAGTAGCAGATTTAAGGGGGATAAAGAAAGGCAGACAGGCGGATGCTTTTATGAAGCTTCTTGTCTCGCTTTCTTTTTCGCTTATGGATCAAAAATGCTCTCATTATGTGGCGTGGTATGATACCGCCATAAACGATATTGTGAGAGCCAGAGTGGATGACGAGGAGGGCTTTTACATATTTTTGAACAGTTTTCTTAAAATAAAGCCGGATACAAAAAATGATGCGCTTTTTTTGTATGAGGAAAAGTACCGGGCAGAAAAGCTTGTGTGTCTGTTTAGCGTGGACGGAAGACTTCAGATAAAAAGGGGAGAGGAGATAGTTGGCAGAGCGGATGAAAAAAACGAGATTGTCATTTAGGAAAAGCAGATGGCAGAGATCTGATACAAATGAGATAAAGCCTGATTATAATAATGCATTTACAGTGCTTGGTGTCCTGCTTACTGAACTTGCCAATGCAGCTGCAGCAGTACTTCTTACGGTGTGTGCAGTGTCTGTTGTGAATACGACTGTTTCACATGTGAGATGCCCATATTATGTGTATGTGTGGCTGTTTATTTTTTCGGTGATAAGCGGCTTTATAAACAGGCTTACATCGCTTGACACAAGAAGGTGGGTGCGCCATGCGATAAATACGGGGCTGTTGCTTGTATTTCTGCTTGGAGTGTTTATTGCAAACTGGCAGGCTGCAGAGTATATAAAAGACGGCTTTTTGTATGTAAAGGGCAGGTATCTTGAGATAATAAATGTGTACTATGGCACTTCATTTGTCTGTCCAAATGGCGATAAAGCCTTTGCAGGGGCATTTGTTGGCTTTGTATCGTTTATAGTGATGCTTTTTCTTGTGACACTGGCGGTTCAAATTAAAAGAAGACGCATGCTCACATTATTTCCAACGCTTATGCTTGCGGTACAGCTGTGCATAGGCAAAAGCCCGAGCGTCAGTGAGGTTGTTATGCTCACACTGTGTACACTCTGGTGTTTTATCGCAGATGGCAGTGCACGCACAATGGCCGGATATGACGCAAATGGCAGTGCACATGGCAATGAGGCTTTAAGAATAGCGTCGGTATTTTTGTACATGGCAGCAGTGTCGGCAATACTTTTTATATGTGTTTTTGCGTTTGAACCTCTTGCTGATACACTTGCCGATAAAAAGCCACAGATGCTTGCCTTTCAAAAGGATTTGGAGGGCAGCGTAAAATCATTCTTCAGCGTGGGAATTGATTTACAGGATGGCTCGGTTAGTAATCACTACCCAAGCTACAGTGAAAAAACAGTGATGACGGTAGAAGCAAAGGCAGGAGTACCTTCTAATATTTATCTGAGAAGCTTCTACGGTGATACCTATGAGAATGGCAGATGGATTAAAAAGTCTGATTTTTCCGGGATGGAAAAAGAGTATCATGATGCTTCAAGGATGACATCATGGCAGACTACAATCGGATTAGCCACGCTGCTTGATGGTTATTATGATGATGAGACCAATCCGGCCACCGAAAAGTATACAATCACGATGGAGAAGCTTTCCACCAAATACACCTATTTGCCGTACTGTATCGACCCGTACAGTATAGATGCCAAGGGTGATATAGATTTTGACGAAGACTTTTTTATCACAAAGGATAAAGCGACAAAGACTATCGAGGTGTCGGCGTGTCCCGGTATTTTCGATGGTAGTCTGGAAATGTCTATCCTTGAGCCGGAGCAGCCTCTTGAGGTCAACAGTGATTTCTATGCGGCATACAATGATTATGTAATGGAAAACTATACTGAAAAGCAGGGCGGTGACGGGATTGTTGCGGAGGATGCGAAGCTGCTTCTTAGGACAGGACAGCTCACAAGTAATATGATGTACACAGGCTATATAAGAGAAAATGATGCCAACAGGATTGCGGCAGCACAGCTGGTGCAGCAGTTTCTGACATCGAAGGCTTTTAAGTACAGCAAAAATCCTCCTTCCGCAGGCGGCAAGGATGTAGTTGAAAATTTTCTCTCAAATAGCAGGCAGGGTTTTTGTGTGCATTTTGCATCGGCGGGTACCATGATACTCAGACAGATGGGCGTTCCATGCCGCTATGTAAGCGGATACTGTGCAAAGGAGGACAGCTTCAAATCCGGTGAAAATGATGAGGATATATGTGAGGTGAAGGATTCACAGTCACATGCCTGGGTTGAAATATATCTGGATGATTTCGGATGGATTCCGGTGGAGATGACACCGGGATATTTTGAGTATGTGACAGGTGAGAATCCGTTTGACTATATTGGTGTCAACGGAAAGAAAACAAACACCGGTGCTGCTTATAATGATAGTGAGCATATGAATGATACTGCGGCAGATGAAGATAAACTGGATGAAGATACAAAAAATACAGATGCAGAAAATGATGACACAGCAAAAGATGATACATCAAAAGCTACAGCAAACAGTACATCAGGTGATGGCAGTGAGAAGGCTTATGGTTCACAGTCAGGTGCGGATAAACGTACAGATGCTCAGAACTCAAAAACGAGACTTCATATACCACCGGTGATTTTAAAAACCGCACTCTGTGTGATTTTTCTGACTGCATTTACAGCTATCGTAGTTTACATCAAAAGACGAAGAAATATTTTGTGGGAAGCAAGACTTGAAAAAAGGGTGAAAAAAGGCCGCTACAGCAGGGCTGCAATAATGATAAACAACCGCATCTACAAAGGGATGGGACATCCTTCAAAAAACAGGACAGATGAGCTTTATCTGGCTAACCTGAAGGAAAAATACTGCGGACCGGATTATTGCGGAATCCACTGGGACGAGTACATGCGCATAATACAAAAGGCAGTGTATTCATCAGAGGGCATCACAGTGGAGGAATGCTTTATGGTAGTGGAGACATGGAGACGTTTGGAGAAAAAAGACATTAGACATAATTCACAAAAAAATATGTATAAAAACAGCATGATTAACAAAAAATAAATTCGCGGCGAAATTGTGTTGAAATGATAAAGCTTCTGTGATATAAACATAAACAGACGTGTTACTTTTAGGGAGGCATTTGTCGTACATAACTTTTAACAGGGTTAGTGTATGATAGGTGCCTCCTTTTTTGCCACTGGAGCATAAAAGAATTATAGGTGCAAATCAATACATACCCCGCATTTATAGGAGGAAAAGCTCATGAAAGACAAAATTTTTGGTGTCCTGCAGAGAGTAGGACGAAGCTTCATGCTTCCAATTGCAATCCTTCCGGTAGCAGGCTTGCTGTTAGGACTCGGAAGCTCATTCACCAACACAACAACAATTGAGACCTATGGTTTACAGTGGCTGCTAGGAGATAAGACTATACTTCATGCACTTCTTGTAATCATGAATGCGGTCGGAAGTGCTATATTCGATAACCTTCCACTCATTTTTGCGGTCGGAGTAGCAATCGGAATGGCAAAGAAGGAAAAAGAGGTGTCAGCACTTTCGGCAGTCATAGCATATTTTGTTATGAATGTATCAATCAATGCGATGCTCAAGATTTCCGGAAAAATCCTTGCAGACGGAAGCATTGCAAAGGATGTGCTTGATGGAACCATCACATCAGTATGCGGTATCCAGTCGCTGCAGATGGGCGTGTTTGGCGGAATTATCGTAGGACTTGGAGTGGCAGCACTGCACAACCGTTTCTACAAGATTGAGCTGCCGAATGCATTGTCATTTTTCGGTGGAACAAGATTTGTGCCTATCATATCAACAGTGGTATATCTTTTTGTAGGAATCTTAATGTATTTTATCTGGCCGACAGTGCAGAACGGAATCTATGCACTCGGCGGAGTGGTGACAGGAACAGGATATTTCGGAACACTTCTCTTTGGTATCATAAAGAGAGCACTTATTCCATTCGGACTGCACCATGTATTTTACATGCCGTTCTGGCAGACAGCGGTCGGTGGAACAATGGAGGTTGCAGGACATATGGTCGAGGGTGGACAGAACATCTTCTTCGCACAGCTTGCAGACTCTGCAAACATTGCACATTTCAGTGCCGATGCCACAAGATATTTCTCGGGAGAGTTCATTTTTATGATTTTCGGACTTCCGGGAGCAGCACTTGCAATGTATAAATGTGCAAAGCCGGAAAAGAAAAAACAGGCAGGAAGCCTTTTGCTTTCAGCAACACTTGCATGTATGTTTACAGGAATCACAGAGCCTCTTGAGTTCTCATTCCTTTTCGTAGCACCTGCTCTCTTTGCAGTACAGGTAGTGCTCGCAGGAAGCGCATACATGATAGCACATATTTTAAACATCGCTGTAGGACTTACTTTCTCAGGAGGATTACTTGATTTCTTCCTGTTTGGTATATTACAGGGCAATGAAAAGACAAGCTGGATGCTCGTGATTCCGGTTGGAATAGTATATTTCCTGCTGTATTACTTTATTTTTAGCTTCTTAATAAAGAAGTTTAACTTCAAGACTCCGGGCCGTGAGGATGATGATACAGAGACAAAGCTCTACACCAAGGCAGATGTAAACGCAAGAAAGGCTGCTAAGGACGTAAAGTCTTCTGACGGAAAAGAAGCAGCTGCAGCAGACGAACTCTCACAGACCATATCACGAGGTCTCGGCGGCAAAGCCAATATCTCAGATGTGGACTGCTGTGCGACAAGGCTTCGTATCACAGTAATTGACCCTGACAAGGTAAACGATGCGCTTCTTAAATCAACAGGAGCATCAGGAGTTGTGCACAAGGGACAGGGCGTACAGATTATCTATGGACCAAGAGTAACAGTGATAAAATCAGACCTGGAGGATTATCTTGCGAGTGTGACAGAGGAGCACTTCGAGGATGATGCAGTAGAAAATAATACAGCAGGCACAGATGAAGCAAAGAACGAAAATGCAGCTTCGACCACTGATTCAACCCCCGCTTCTGATAAAGCACAGGGTTCGAATGTTGAAAAAGAGCCGACAAGCACAGTTATCATCTCAAGTCCTATGACAGGAATAGCAGCTGACCTCTCGACAGCGCCGGATGAGGCATTTGCCGGCAAAATGATGGGTGACGGAGCGGTAGTCACACCTGAGGAGGGAGTTGTTGTAGCACCTGAGGATGGAACGGTTTTATTCGTTTTTGATACAAAGCATGCTTTGGGATTTACAACCGACTCAGGAATTGGTATGATAATCCATGTAGGAATTGATACAGTAAAGCTCGAGGGTAAAGGATTTGATGTACAGGTTGAGGCAGGTCAGCATGTCAATAAGGGCGATGTGCTCATGAAGCTTGACCTTGACTACTTAAAGGCAAACGCCCCATCAGTTACCACTCCTGTCATCTGCACAGAGCTAAAGGATAATCAGAAAATCCGCCTCATCACAGACGGAGCAATTAAGGCGGGAGAGCCTCTCTACGCAGTTGACACCTACGAGAAGTAATAAGATGTCAGGGGAACGATATGTACAGAATCACAAAGGTCTTAAATCACAATACAGTGCTTGCGGTAAAGGACAAGAGCGCAAGAGAATATCTTATAGTCGGAAAGGGTGTGGGTTTTGGAAAGAAAATTACACAGTCTGTCGAGCCGACGGAAGAGGATTCACTGTATGAGCTGACCCAGACAAGGGACAGAGGTCCGGCAAAGGATATAGTAAAATCCATCGAGCCGGAGTATCTTGAGATTGCAAACACACTGCTCGATAATGCAGAGCATGAGTTTGGACATATAGACAGAAGCATATTGTTTCCTATGGCAGATCATATAGCATTTGCTGTAAAGCGTATGGAAAACAAAGAACAGATCAGCAATCCTTTAAACGATGACATCCGTGTGATGTTTTATAGGGAGTACAAGATAGCTGAGAATATACGCCATATACTAAAGGATAAAAAACAAATTGATATAATTGATGATGAGATCGGCTACATTACTCTTCATATTCATACATCCTTAAACAATTCAAAGGTATCGGATGCCATGGAGATGGCGGCAGCAGTTCGAAAATGCGCCACATTTATAGAGGAAAAGATCGGAAAGCACATAGATGTCACTACTATGGCCTACAACCGCCTCATGAACCATATCCGCCACATGGTATCAAGAGCCGCGACCGGAGAAAAATTAAAGGTTGATCTCAATCAGTTTATCGAGAAAAATTACCCGGAGTCATTCGCACTGGCCAGTGAGATATGTAAGGAGCTTGGAAAGGACTTAAATCATGAGTTTTTGGACAATGAAACAGGCTATCTTGCCATACATATCGAGCAGATTAAGTGCGATGAGATGGTAAGTGAATAATAAAATGTGAAAACCTTCCCGCACATTAAGTTATGTGTGGGAAGGTTTTTTCGTGAAAAAGAGCAGCACCGGAAGAAATGAAAGGGGATTTGCGTGAGAAAATGAATATAACAAATGGGGATTTACGTAAAATATCAGTTTACATGAGTGGGGATTCGGGATATAATATTAACAAAGAGGTGATTTTTATATGGAAAGACATGTATTTAAACGTAAAATTTATAATGAAATACTTGAATGGAAAATCAACCGAAGCGACAAATATGCCCTTCTTGTGAAAGGTGCCAGGCGAACCGGCAAGTCGACGATTGTTGAAGAATTTGCTAAAAATGAATTTAAATCATATATCCTGATTGATTTTGCGCATACAAGCAAGGATATTATTGCTTTATTTGATGACACATATGAGCTTGATTTCTTCTTTTTACAGCTACAGCAGTTAACCGGTGTGAGATTATATGAAAATGAATCCGTTATAATATTTGATGAGGTCCAGCTTTTGCCAAAAGCAAGACAGGCAATCAAGTATCTTGTTGCTGATGGACGATATAAATATATAGAAACAGGTTCATTGATTTCGATAAAAAAGAATACGATGGATATATTAATACCAAGTGAAGAGCATAAGATATCTATGTATCCTATGGATTTTGAAGAGTTTTTGTGGGCAATAGATGACGAAATCACAGCAGAGACGATTAAACTACTTTTAAAAAATAAAAAAGCAGCAGGAAATGCGATGCATAGAAATTTGATGCGTAAATTTAGACTGTATATGCTAATCGGAGGAATGCCTCAGGCTATTGAAGCTTATCTGGAACATAATAATCTTCAGATTGTGGATGAAACGAAAAGGGAGATTGTTGAGTTATATGAAGAGGATTTTACAAAAATAGATGGAACCGGACTGGCAGGAGATATATATGATGCAATTCCGGCAAGTCTTAGTAAAAATGCATCAAGATATGTGTTGTCAAAAGCGAGAGAAGGGGTACGTGCAAAACAAGTGAGAGAGATATTACCTGATATACTCAGCTCATATACTGTAAATATTGCATATCATGCAAACAACCCCGGGGTTGGAATGTCTCTGGAAAAGGATATAGACAGATACAAGCTATTTACATCAGATGTTGGACTGTTTATTACGCTTGCATTTAAGGATAAAAAATATACGGATAATATAATCTATAATAAGCTGTTGTCA
>ERZ791794.1313-NODE-1313-length-12800-cov-7.563986_pt1 | contig 12800 bp, 8 predicted proteins | sample MGYA00510312_ERZ791794 | MGnify/ENA primary metagenome ERZ791794 (study PRJEB30046, sample SAMN00791977) | human gut metagenome | study: EMG produced TPA metagenomics assembly of the A metagenome-wide association study of gut microbiota in type 2... | reverse complement strand
CACTAATGGGGGCGACGCGTCTCGCGTCGGGAAAAGATTCAGCTATTATTTAGTAGAGTTTGTATCTTTCCTTTTCATTATCCCGACGCGGGACGCGTCGCCCCCATTAGTGCTTGCGATTGGAGCTAGCGTTTTTTTTGCAGCGCGTTTCAGACTACATAAAATGCAACAAAATAGGTCGCGCTTTTAATGCCTATTTTGCACACCCCAACCTTACAGGGCGCGACTGCTCCAACACGTACTTGATAACCCGTTAGCTAAGAATGTTGCCAACAGATATCATATACGGTCGAGTACCAACTTGATGAGTGTGTCAATACTGTTCTTATAATTAGGATTGGCACGATGTGCCACACGGTTGGCTATCACCATGCAGCAAGTAAGTGCCTTATGCCCCATCAAGAGCGACAGACCTGCAACGGCACTGCTCTCCATCTCAAAATTGGTGATGTGCTTGCCCTCATACTCAAATGCCTCAATCTTGTTGTTTTGCTCAGGGTCGGCCAATGGCAAACGCACCTGGCGTCCCTGTGGCCCGAAAAATCCGCCACAGGCGATGGTGATGCCGCGCACCATGTCGTCGGCCGCTATACGGTTGAGCAACTCCTCATTGGCATGCACGGCATAAGGATGGGCTATACACTGGGTGCCATGCCAATTCATGTGTTTAAGGAATGCAGCTTCGAGCGGGAGGTCTGACACCTCATTACGACCCGCATAAAAGTTGAGCAAACCATCAAACCCTATACTGATTTCGCTGGCAATGAAAGTACCCTCGGGCGTGTTGGGTTGCAAACCGCCACAAGTGCCAATGCGCACCAACTCAAGTTGGCGCAAGTTATCGTTTATGGTGCGTGTGGCAAAATCTATGTTTGCCAAGGCATCGAGTTCATTCACTACAATGTCTATATTGTCACACCCTATCCCTGTTGACACAACCGTGATGCGCTTTCCATGATAGGTGCCCGTTATGGTACGAAATTCGCGGTTTGACACATCACACTCTTTCGTGTCAAAATGTGAAGCCACAAGCGGCACGCGCCCAGGGTCGCCCACAAGAATTACCTTGTCGGCCAACTGCTCGGGTTTAACGTGCAAATGAAAGATACTGCCATCGGAATTTATAATCAACTCCGAGGGCGCAATAGGTGTTTTAGTCATGATATCGTCATTTTCGCGAGAGCACACAGCCCTCTGGTCTTTATTGTAGTTCAGCCTTGCGCATATTCTTTTCCAACGTGTGCAACTGCACCTTCAGCGCAGGCAATTCCTTATTTATTTGCAATAGCTGGTTGGTCACCGACTCAGTGCGCCCCCCAGCAGCCACTTGCTGCTGCAAGCGGTCATACATCTGTTGCAAGCGCTCTATTTCATCGCTTGTGCGGTCGGCCTGTTCGGCTATGCGTCGTGCTGCCTCGCTGCGAAACTGCGACAACCGTGTATACACCATTTTGTCATTTATCACATAGAGGCGTGCCTTTTCGCCTTGTTCTGCGACAGTAGCTGACTTCAGGGCAGCAAGACGCGCCTGAGCTTGTTTTACCACCTCAGCGTCAGTTCGCGTGTCGGCAATGGCATGCAGTTGGGCCGCATGGAGCACCAGGCTGCGGTTGGCATCACTCATTTCGTACACCTCGCGTGTGGCATTAGGCACAAACACGTAAACACAAGCGCTGTCGGCCTCTTGATGACGGTCAGTCACCAACCACCCCAAATTGTTTTGCTCGTCAATGGCCAGCATATAGTCATTGGCAGGCGAATTGAACGGCATGCCCATGTTTTCGGCTTTCAAGAACTGCTTGGTGTCGGCATTGTAACGCGTTACAAATATATCGTAGCCACCTAAAGAGCCCTCGCCTTGTGCCGCATAATAAAGTGTCACACCATCAGGCATCAAGAAGGGGAAGTCCTGGCAAGTGGCACCGTCTTGCATGCCCTCAAGCGGCACTGCCCTGCCCCAACCATTGCCCGAGCGATAAGCCTCGTGCAGCAACACATTGTCGTGCGCACTGTCGGCGGCAGCAAACACTATGCGGTCTTTCAACTCGTTGATATAGCCCGTTGTGCCCAATTCGGCAGGTTGCACACGCAAGTTTGACGCCTCGGTTTTCATTTTTACTATTTGTCCGGCTCCTCGCGACAAGCGCAAAGAGGCAAGCACCTGCTGCCGTCCTACCTTGAAACTGTCAACAAAGACCACGCGCTCTGTACCGCGCAGCATGTCTGCTCCCATATTAGCACGTTGCAAGTCGGCCTCCAAACGCTCTGTTGAACGGCCTGCTGCACGGGCTGCATCAATCTCGCGCTGCAGCACACGGGCGGCATCACTAAAGCGATAGTTCTGTATCAGTTGTTCAGCCGACTGCTTGGGCACTGCCGCCGCATTTGTCTTTTTTTTCTGTGCCAATACAGGCGAACTCAAGCCAAATGCCAACAAGCATACGGCACATATCAATCGTTTCATTGTGGTTTGCATCAGTTTAATATATGGTGTATAAGTTGGTGTTCAGTATTATTCCATAACGCGTTGACAGAATGTCTCCATGCTACAAGCGCGTTTCCGGGCGCATTTATAACCTTTTGTTTTCAGTCACATCGTCCGCTTGGCAAGGCTCTTTTGATGCTTTGCAAGTTCAAATGTACGATTTTCTTTTATATGTAAAGGCGCGAATGCTATCTTTTATGTAATTTTGCATTCAAATGAGGAGCTAAGCAGGCGTTCTAAATCAATTAAGTTGATATGTATTGAACGCTGAGTCTAATTCAGAAGTTCAGGCTTGAAGAACGAACGTAGCAGACTACGCGAATGATGAGACTTGAACGCATGCAACCAAGCAATATGCCAAGACATATCAGCTAATGCGTTATGCGAATGCCTACTTATATCCATAAAACAACAACAACCGTGAAACTGCGAAGACTCTATTACATACTCACGCTCTGCGTGTGCATCGGCATTGCCGCCCCCCGACAAGCTATGGCACAACAGCGCACCGAAAAGATTGAGAAATACACTGTACAACCAGGCGAGACTATATTGGGCATAGCCCATCGCCATGGCACTACGCTCGACCATCTACTCAGTCTTAATCCGGGCGTACAGCCCGACTATGTGCAGTCGGGGCAAGTAATTAACGTGCCCTACGTGCCAGGCGGTGCCGAACCAGCTCCCACCCCGGCGCAACGCGCTGCCGCAGCTAAGCAGAAAGAGGCTGCTCTGAAACAACAAGCGCAACAGCCTGTCAACCCCTCGAAGGTGACATACACCACCGTGGGGGCCAACAAGCCTCAACCTAAAATAACCTATAAGGAATACAAGGTAAAGAAGAAAGACACTGCCTACGGCATAGCCAAGACCAACGGCATTACCGTTGACGAACTGATTGAGGCCAACCCCATTCTGAAGCAAGACGGGGGACTCAAGAAAGGCGTCACACTGCGCATACCCATCAAGGTTTACCCTCCCAAGCCCAAGTATACCGGACTTGCCACAATCCGCGTGGCCGTCATTCTGCCCATGTTGGGCAATGGGGTTGAAAATGTGCGCAGCGTTGAGTTTTATCGCGGTCTGCTCATGGGAGTTGACGAACTCAAGAAGGCTGGCACGAATGTGGTCATAAACGTCTACAACGAACCCGCCCCTGATGCGAGCATTGCGCAGCAAATGGTGCAAGTCATGTTGCAGTCGCCCGACGTAATAGTAGGCCCATTGTACCCCACCCACTTTACCGATGTAACAGCTGTGTCGTCAAAGCACACAAAAGTGGCGGTTCCATTCTCGTCGAAGGTGCCACAGGTTGACTATCGTCCCGAAGTGTTTGTGGTGAACACACCCGCATCGTACGAGACATCGCTGGCCATTGACTTGTTCATGACAAACTTCAAAAAGCAGACACACGTTATCATGCTGCACAGCGGCAATGGTAGCAAAAAGAATTTCAGCGAATCATTGCAGCGTCGGTTGGGCAGCGCCGGTTATGATGTGATTAGTTTGGCATCAAACTCTACGGCCCAACAAATAAACGTGGCACTTTTAGGCAAGAAACGCGGCGAATACATCATCGTGCCAGACGATGCCAGCGAGGCCACCATGAAGCAGATGCTGGCCAAGACAACCGAACTGCAAAAGATGCTGCCCGAATCCGCTATCTCGCTTTTGGGTTTTGACACTTGGCTGCCAAGCACCGAGGGCACCGACCGCAATTTGATACATGCCGCCGACACCTACATACTGACGTCTAATTATTATTATCCCTACACCGCAGCAGCCAAAGCTTTCCGCGCCAATTATGAGACATGGTTTAAGAGCGACTTTGTAAAGTGCACTCCGCGCATGGCGCCATTAGGCTATGATTTTGCCCGTGGATTTCTTGGCGGCATGGCCACATACGGCTACGACTTCAACACACAATCACCGCAAGAGGGCAGCGTGGCAGCACAGCCCAAACTGCAATCTGAACCTCGATTTATAACCGTGGGCGGCAATGGTGGCTACGTGAGCCGCAGCATGTGGTTGGTACGTTTCAAGAAGGATATGAGCATTGTGAAAATAGCTGCCCAATGATACGCCGAACTATGATACTCCACACACTTGACATTAAACGCACTTTGATGTGGCTGCTACTGTGTTTGGTGCCAGCCTTGGCCCAAGCCCAAATTGGCGAAGCCCGTCACAACATCTGTATTGGCGTATCGGGTGGTATGACGATGAACCGCATCGGATTTGACCCTACTATTAAGCAAAGCTGGCACTGCGGCCCCACATTTGGTGTGGTGGCACGCTTCACGAGCGAGCGCTATTTCAAGGCTTTTTGTGCTTTGCAACTTGAATTGAACTATGCCACGCTCGGCTGGCGAGAGAATGTGCTCGACGCACAATCACAACCATTGCCCGACACCTATCAACGCGACTTACATTACATTCAGCTGCCCGTCTTAGCACGCTTGGCATGGGGACGTGAAAAGCGCGGCTTGATGGGATATGTATTGGCCGGGCCTCAAGTGGGCTACTGCTTTAAGGAGCACACAAAAAGCAGCGCTTTCACACTCGACAGCGAGGGCAATCCCGACAGGCCGAACGGCATGTTTGCTCAATATGGCATGCCCATACAAAAGAAATTTGACTACGGCATCACAGCTGGCGCTGGCATGGAACTGACCACAAACATAGGGCACTTCCTGATAGAAGGACGTTACTACTATGGTTTGTCTGACATATACAAGAACTCGAAGAAGGACGTGTTCAGCCGTTCAAACAATGGCGCTATCGTGGCCAAGGTGACTTACCTGTTCGACGTTAAGAAATAACGTGCACGCAACAAGCGCGCTTTTAAGCGCAAATAACTTGCAAGCTTAACGCAACAATGTTTACCCCAAATGCCGAGGTGCTGCCACTTTAACTAAAAAGACATTGGCTGAATAACTATTTTGAATACTCACTAAGTAATTAAACATACACAATATAATGGAATTAGCAAAGACGTACAATCCCGAAGAGGTTGAAGGCAAATGGTACCAATATTGGACTGACAACCATCTTTTCTCTTCAAAGCCTGACGGCCGCAAGCCCTATACAGTAGTTATCCCTCCCCCCAATGTGACAGGTGTGCTGCACATGGGCCACATGCTCAACGAAACCATTCAAGACATCTTGGTGCGCCACGCACGCATGGAGGGCAAGAATGCTTGTTGGGTGCCTGGCACCGACCATGCCTCAATCGCTACCGAAGCCAAGGTGGTAAATCGCCTGGCTGAGCAAGGCATCAAAAAGACTGATTTGACCCGCGAGGAATTTTTGAAACACGCTTGGGACTGGACCGAGGAACATGGAGGCATAATCTTGAAGCAGTTGCGTCGCGTGGGTGCATCGTGCGACTGGGATCGTACTGCATTTACTATGGACGAAGAGCGCTCAAAGAGCGTCATTCACGTGTTTGTTGACCTCTATCGCAAGGGGCTCATCTACCGTGGCGTGCGCATGGTCAACTGGGATCCTAAGGCTAAGACGGCACTTTCGGACGAGGAAGTGGTGTATAAAGAGGAGCACACCAAGCTCTACTACATGAAGTACTATGTGAGCGAGGACGATGGCACCGGTGCCACTGGCGAAGAGGGTGAAATCATTCATCAAGACGCCAAAGGCCGCTATGCTGTGGTTGCCACTACACGCCCCGAAACGATTATGGGCGATGTAGCCATGTGCATCAACCCTAACGACCCGAAGAACCACTGGCTCCGAGGCAAGAAGGTTATTGTACCACTCGTTGGCCGCGTTATTCCTGTTATTGAGGACGAATACGTTGACATTGAATTCGGTACGGGTTGTTTGAAGGTGACTCCGGCCCACGACGTGAACGACTATATGTTGGGCGAGAAGTATAATCTGCAGGCTATCGACATCTTTAACGATGACGCCACCATATCTGAAGCCGCTGGCATGTACGTAGGACAAGAGCGCTTTGCCGTACGCAAGCAAATTGCCATCGACCTGCAAGAGGCTGGATTGATGGAGAAGATTGAGGACTACGACAACAAGATAGGCTGCTCTGAACGTACTGGTGTGCCCATTGAGCCAAAATTGTCGATGCAGTGGTTCTTGAAAATGCAGCACTTTGCCGACTTGGCCCTGCCGCCCGTAATGAACGATGAAATCAAGTTCTACCCTACCAAGTATAAGAACACTTATCGCCACTGGCTCGAAAACATCAAGGACTGGTGTATCTCACGCCAACTGTGGTGGGGACACCGAATTCCGGCTTACTATCTGCCCGAAGGTGGCTATGTAGTGGCCGAAACCATTGACGAGGCTGTAAAACTGGCTCAGGAGAAGAGCGGAAATGCCAACCTTACTGCAGCAGACTTGCGACAGGACGAAGATGCACTCGACACGTGGTTCTCTTCATGGCTTTGGCCTATTTCACTCTTCGACGGTATCATGAATCCCGACAATGAAGAGTTCAACTATTACTACCCCACGAGCGACCTTGTAACTGGTCCGGACATCATCTTCTTCTGGGTGGCACGTATGATTATGGCTGGCTATGAGTTTACGGGCAAAATGCCGTTTAAGAATGTATACTTTACTGGTATCGTTCGCGACAAGTTGGGCCGTAAGATGTCAAAATCGCTTGGCAACTCACCCGACCCGCTCGACCTCATCGACCGCTTTGGTGCCGATGGCGTGCGCATGGGCATGATGCTCGCCGCACCCGCTGGCAACGACATTCTGTTTGACGAAGCGCTTTGCGAACAAGGTCGTAACTTCTGCAACAAAATATGGAATGCCTTCCGCTTGGTACAGGGTTGGCAAGTTGACGACAACGCCGCACAACCCGAAACGGCACGCTTGGCTGTGGAATGGTTCGACGCCAAACTGCGTCAGAGCGCAGCCGAAATTGCTGACCTCTACTCAAAGTACCGCTTGAGCGAGGCCTTGATGGAGGTGTACCACCTCTTCTGGGACGAATTCTCAAGTTGGTTCCTTGAAATGGTTAAACCGGCCTATGGTTCGCCCATTGACAAGGCTACATATCAGTCTGTGCTTGGTGCATTCGATCATTTGCTGCACCTGCTCCACCCCTTCATGCCATTCATTACCGAAGAACTGTGGCAGCACCTCACCGAGCGTAAAGCTGGCGAGAGCATCATGGTAAGTCCGCAGACCATTGCAGCACCGGCCGAAGGCGATGACGCTATTTTGGCCAACGTTGAAATTGTTAAGAATGTAGTGGCTGGCGTACGCGCCATTCGCAACACTAAGAATATCTCTCCGCGCGAGACACTCGACCTGCAGGTTATTGGCACCGACCCCGTGCCGGCCTACGATTGCATTATCGTGAAAATGGCCAACGTGAGCGGTGTGACAGCTACCGAAAACAAGGGTGAAGGCGTTAGCTCATTCATGGTTGGCACTACCGAATACGCAGTACCCCTCGGCGGTCTGATTGACGTTGAGGCAGAACTGGCTAAGGCTGAAGCTGAACTGAAGCACCTCGAAGGTTTCTTGAACGGTGTGAAAAAGAAATTGCAAAATGAGCGCTTTGTCAACAACGCACCCGCAGCTGTGGTTGAATTGGAGCGTAAGAAGCAAAGTGACGCTGAAAGCAAAATTGCCACACTGAAGGAGACTATTGCCTCGCTCAAGAAGTAAAATGTATCTTGCCACACAAAGGCAAGTCTTTTAACGAAGTCATTACTCTGTAAATGTGCAAATGAATATGTGCTGTGAGCTATAAGTATTTGTAGTTCCTTGCATATGTCATTTGCACATTATCACGTTTGCAGGTTACGACTCTTGACTTTACACTCAGATAAATAGAAGATGAGACACGCCATTGTCATCACAATCCTTTCATTACTGGCAGGTACCGCACAAGCACAGAATGACCCATTGCGAAGTACCGTGCATAACTACATACGCAACTATCAATTGGCCGGCTACCAACCCCGCGATGCCATGTCGCTCGACTCTGTGCGCGCCGACGACCAGCAACATGAGGTGCGTATATATGCCAACGAACCTTTCTGTTCGCAGCCTTTCACACCCGAAAGTGTGAAGCGCATTTATGCCGACATACAACGCCGCCTGCCTGCGCCATACAACACCTACCACCTTGCTATATTCAACAAGAAGGGTATGCTCATTGAGGACCTCATACCTAACATTTACCGCACCTCGGGACAAGACAAATCACGTGTGTGGGGCAAAACGGATTATGCAGGACTGCCATGGGTTGAGAATACTTCAAAGCCCTACAAAGTGACCGCCGGACTGCAAAGGCGGCACTTGTTTATATGGCCGAGTCACGGACGGTATTATAAAAACGGCGGCTGGCAATGGCAACGCCCCTACTTGTTCTGTACAACCGAGGATTTATTTACCCAGTCGTTTGTGCACCCGTTCTTGTTCCCGATGCTCGAAAATGCGGGTGCCATAGTTGATTGTCCGCGTGAACGTGATTATCAGACACACGAAGTGGTGATAGATAACGACACACAGGCCAACGGACAAGGCTTCTATGCAGAAGTGACGCAACAAGACGCAACTTGGACGTCGTCAGCCGACTCTACGGGATTTGCGGTTCCAAGGTATTTGCTCAATGATGACAGCCGTCCATTTGCCAGCGGCACATACCGCATGGCTCCGGCAGTAAGCAGAAGAGCCAAATTGGCCACTGCATCATGGACACCTAACATACCCGAGAGCGGACGCTATGCAGTGTATGTAAGTTATGCCTCGCGCCCTAATTCTGTGCCTGACGCACACTATACAGTGTTGCACAAAGGTGGACGAACAACCTTCGTGGTGAACCAACAAATGGGAGGTGGCACCTGGCTTTACCTTGGCACATTTGAGTTTGACAAGGGGAGTAACATGGAAGGACGTGTAGTGCTTAGCAATCAGAGCGATTTTAGAGGGATTGTAACAGCCGACGGTGTACGGTTTGGCGGTGGCGTAGGACAAACAGAACGCGGCACGGCTGGCACATCGGGCCTGCCACGCTACCTTGAAGCCGCACGTTATTATGCACAATGGGCCGGTATTCCTGATACCTTGGTGAACACTGAGAATGGAGCCAACGACTATAACGACGACTTGCGCGTGCGAAGCAATATGCTCAATTATTTAAGCCGTGGCAGCGTGTTTAATCCTGGACGCGATGGGCAGCATGTTCCGTTTGAACTGGCGTTGGCCCTACACAGCGATGCCGGAGCAAGGACGGACGGGAGCATCTATGGCGCACTGTCAATATCGACCACCCAAGATGGCAATGGCAGCATGAGCTACCCCACGGGACTTTCGCGACAGGCGTCGTCTGATTTTGCGCAAATGCTGTTGACTGGCCTCACCGACGATTTGAGCCAGTCATTCAGTACCAATTGGACTCGACGCGAACATTGGGACCGCAATTATGCTGAGACACGTATGCCTGACGTACCATCTGCCATACTTGAAATGATGTCGCATCAAAACTTTGCCGACATGAAGTTTGGTCACGACCCGTTGTTCAAATTTACATTGGCGCGCTCTGTATACAAAAGTATACTGCGCTTTGTCAATTTTGAGCATGGCATCAAGGACTATGCTGTACAACCTTTGCCGCCACATGCCTTTGCCGCTACCTTTACGACCGATGGCAAGAGCGTGCGACTTACGTGGCAAGCTACGCGCGACACGCTGGAAACGACTGCAGCACCGAACGGCTTTGTGCTCTACACACGTGTGGGTGACGAGGATTTTGACAATGGTTTGGCTCTTGGCAATGTCAACGAATACACCTTGCCCATATCGCCAGGACGCATGTATGCCTTCAAAATAGCAGCCACCAACGCTGGCGGACAGAGTTTCCCGTCTGAAGTGCTTACAATCTACAAAAGTACCAACGAACAGGCTCCACAGGTGTTGCTGGTCAATGGCTTTACACGTGTCAGCGGTCCGGCATGGGTTGACACGCCCGATTCACTTGGTTTCCGCCTCGACATCGACCCTGGTGTGCCCTATCTGTCTACTACAGCCTTTAGTGGCGAACAGCGAGTGTTTAACCGCGAAGCTATTGGTCGCGAAGGTAGCACAGGGCTTGGCCATTCGGGACACGAATTAGTGGGGCACGAAATTGCGGGCAACACTTTCGATTTTACCATTTGTCATGGCAAGTCTATTGCTGCCACCGACCAATATTCATTCACCTCGGTAAGCCGCGAAGCCTTTCAAAGTACCACGCTTAACTTGAACAATTATGCAGCCATTGACTACATAGCTGGGTTGCAAGGCAATATGCCACAGAACCTGCGCCCCTACCCCGTGTTCAATTCTGGCATACGCAACAAGTTGTCACAATACTTGCAAAGCGGTGGTGCGCTTATGTTGAGCGGAAGTTTCATTGCTTCTGACAACATTGAGAATGACGACGAACGCAACTTTATTGAGAATGTGCTCAAATACAAACATGATGGTACGGCACGTAACGACTCTACAAGCTATATAAATGGTCTGAACCTGCAATTTGACATTCAGCGCAAACCATCAGCCAAACATTATGGGGCCATTGCGCCTGATGCCCTGCTGCCTGCAAATAACAAGGCTTTCACAGCCTTTGCCTATGGTGGCGGACAGAGTGCGGGGGTTGCTTATAAAGGTAAAAACTACCGCACACTCTGCATGGGATTTCCGTTTGAATGTATCAGCAGTGAAAAGGTGCGCAATCAGGCCATGAGGGCTATTCTCACATTTTTAACGAAAAACTGATAGAATATATGCTGCAATTAGAGGAGAGCAAAGGTATACCTCGCAAAATATTGCTCATGATGGCCATTGTGAGCGGACTCACCGTAGCCAATCTTTACTACAACCAGCCTTTGCTCGAAGACATACGCAAGGACATCGGCATCAACGAGTTACAGGCTAACTTGATTACCTTTATCACACAGGCCGGTTATGCCATGGGCTTGTTATTTGTAGTGCCATTGGCTGATATGTGGTCACGCCGTCGCATCATAGCCACGAGCATGGTGCTGGCCACCATCATGACGCTGGTTATAGCTACCACGCAACATATTGGCATACTATGGGTAGCATCACTTGTGTTGGGCATTTGTTCGGTTGTGCCACAAATATTCATACCCATGGCACGCTTGTATTCTCGGCCCGAACATAAATCGCAAAACATGGGCATTGTTCTGTCAGGACTGCTAAGTGGCGTGTTGGGAGCACGTGTTTTGAGCGGTTACATTGGCGATTGGTTTGACTGGCGTACCATGTTTTACATTGCTGCCGCCATCATGCTGATATGCTTGTGCATCACACTGCGCGCCCTGCCACAAATGCAACCAAGCTACAAAGGCTCCTTTAGCGGACTGATGCGCTCCATCATAAGCATATACAAGCAACACCAGCTTATACGTCTCTACTCACTACGCGCCGCCTTTGCCTTTGGCAGCATGACGGCTGTATGGTCGTGTATGGCCTTTCATTTGGCGGGTAGTCCGTTCAACGCGGGCAGCGAGGCTGTTGGCATGCTTGGCCTGTGTGGTATGGCAGGTGCCATAGCGGCAAGTGGCATTGGCCGCCTGATACCACGTTTTGGTATCAGACGCATCTCGCTAACAGGTAGTTTGCTACAACTTGTGGCTTGGACTACAGCCTGGCTGTTTGGACACACTTATGCAGGACTCATTGCCACCATCATTTTGGTAGATATTGGCGCACAATGCCACCAACTTAGCAACCAAAGCGGCTGTTTGGCACAAACCCCACAAGCCACCAACCGCAGCAATACCATCTTCATGTTCCACCTGTTTATTGGCGGCAGCATCGGCACACTGTGTGCCGGCATGGCATGGCAACATTATACCTGGACAGGTGTTTGCATAACGGGGCTTACATTTGCGCTCGTTTCGCTCTGCATCACAGTGCTCAAACGCATATAAGTGGCAAAACCATTGGACAAAGCTTCCCGTTTTCTGACTTCATCACTTTTCTGCGCCATCACATAGCGCATATTGAAAAACGATGAGTTACGTCATTTGATTGGGTGACGCATTAACGAAGTCCGCAAAAAACGCTACCACTAAACGCAAGTACAAAACGCTACCACTAATGGGGGCGACGCGTCCCGCGTCGGGATTTTTAAGGCAAAGGCTCACAAACAAGCGTGTAATTAGCGCTGTCTGTGAGCCTTTGCTTATAGTGTATGAGCATTGCATCTTCCCCGACGCGAGACGCGTCGCCCCCATTAGTGCTTGCGTTTAGAGGTGGCGTTTAGTGCTTGCGTTTAGTGGTAGCGTTTTGTGCTTGCGTTTAA
>ERZ791794.1312-NODE-1312-length-12823-cov-6.178728_pt1 | contig 12823 bp, 9 predicted proteins | sample MGYA00510312_ERZ791794 | MGnify/ENA primary metagenome ERZ791794 (study PRJEB30046, sample SAMN00791977) | human gut metagenome | study: EMG produced TPA metagenomics assembly of the A metagenome-wide association study of gut microbiota in type 2... | reverse complement strand
AACCAACTTTACAATTAAGACTGAAAGTAGTCAACTAAAAGCGTTAAACTACAATTGGTTTGATTCATACGAATATAGCAATCGCTTTACGATGGTCACATCAACTTTGGTTGATGAATACGGTATTGATAATATTGCTGCTTTGATAATTAGGAACGACAATCCTAAATTGGGAAAGATATTGGCAGAATTCGGCGAGACCATAGAGATGTTTAGTCACAAACCTACATTATAAACCAATAAACGCCCGTGTTTTTGCACGGGCGTTTATTGGTTTTATATGCTCTTTTCCTTAATCTTTTTACTCTTTTACTTTTTTACTTTTTTACTTTTTAGTAACTTTGGATAAGTTACGCTGCATCTCAACAATAAAAATGAATGAATTCATTTTGTATTGTCTTCGATTTGCAGTAACTTTGCACCCGAATTCAGGATTTATATTTTACGGGAAGCTGCCCAAATGTCTTCAATCAATTTCTTATTCGCTAAAGATACGATGTTGTGACATGGCTGGGGAAGACACCGAGCAGCTACAGATTAGAGTTAAGTCCACCCCTTTTTAGTATTAAGAAGCTCTGCGAAGCCCCAGGCTTACGAGCATTAACGAACAACATTCACATTGAAGACATTTGAAGAATTGGGCGTAAGCGAAGAGATTCGCCGCGCCATTGAGGAACTCGGCTTCGAACATCCGATGCCGGTTCAGGAGGAAGTTATACCGTTTTTGTTGGGTAATGGTAACGACGTAATTGCGCTCGCGCAGACCGGAACGGGCAAGACAGCCGCGTTCGGAATACCATTGTTGCAGCGCACCGACCCCAACGACCGCACTACGCAGGCTATCGTCATCTCGCCCACACGCGAGCTTTGCCTTCAGATAGCCGACGACCTGAAGTCATTCTCAAAGTATATTAAAGGTATTAACATTGTTGCCGTGTACGGCGGTACGTCTATCGTCGACCAGATGCGCGCCCTGAAGCACGGAGCGCAGATTATCGTGGCTACACCGGGCAGACTCATCGACCTCATGCACCGCGGAGCCGCTAAGCTCGACGCTGTGCAGAACGTGGTGCTCGACGAGGCTGACGAGATGCTCAACATGGGCTTCTCCGACAGCATCAACGAGATATTCGACAACGTGCCGGCTGACCGCAACACGCTGCTCTTCTCTGCAACGATGAGCAAGGAGATTGAGAAGATAGCACTCAACTATCTGCACGACCACAAGGAGATTGTGGTGGGTTCGCGCAACGAGGGTGCTGAGAACGTCAACCATATCTACTATATGGTGAACGCTAAGGATAAGTACCTCGCATTGAAGCGCATCGTCGACTTTTATCCGCGCATCTACGGCATCGTGTTCTGTCGCACGAAGGCAGAGACGCAGGAGGTGGCAGACAAGCTTATTCGCGACGGATACAACGCCGAACCGCTGCACGGCGACCTCTCGCAGCAGCAGCGCGACATAACGATGCAGAAGTTCCGCCAGCACATCACACAATTGCTCGTGGCTACTGACGTGGCAGCGCGCGGATTGGACGTGGACGACCTCACGCACGTCATCAACTACGGTATGCCGGGCGATACCGAAAGCTACACCCACCGCTCTGGTCGTACGGGTCGTGCGGGCAAGAAGGGCACATCAATCTCTATCATCCACACCAAGGAACGTGGACGTGTGCGCGAAGTGGAGCGCGTGATAGGCAAGGAGTTCGTTGACGGCACGCTGCCTACGCCGCAGGAGATTTGCTCGAAGCAGCTCTTTAAGGCTATCGACGAGATTGAGAAGGTGGACGTGGACGACGAGCAGATAGCACCGTTCATGGAGGACATCAACCGCCACTTCGAATACTTCGACAAGGAGGATATTCTGAAGAAGATTGTGTCGCTGGAGTTCGGCAAGTTCCTGAAGTACTACGCCAACGCGCCTGAGATACAGAAGCCGTCTACAAGCCGCGACCGCAAGGAGCGTGGCGAGGGTCGCGACGGCAGAAAGCGCGAAAAGCGTGCGCCGGAGGCAGGCTATCGCCGTCTGTTCATCAATCTCGGTAAGGACGACGGATTCTATCCGGGCGAGGTGATGCAGTTCCTCAACCGCAACGTGCATGGCCGTCAGGAGGTGGGACACATCGATCTGCTTGCCCGCATCTCGTACATAGAGGTGCCGGAGCAGGATGCCGAGAAGGTGATGCGCGCGCTGAACGGAGCCACATACCGCAACCGCACCGTGCGCTGCAACGATGCCGACGACACGGCTGCTGCAAGTGGCGACGGAAAGCGTGGCTCGCGCCGCTCTTCCGACCGCGATGGTGGTCGCACATCGCGCCGTAAGGACGCAGCGAACGATGCTAACCCATACGAGAAACGCTCCAAGCGCCGCAACGAGATGGAGGGACGCAACCGCTCGCAGCGTGGTCAGCGCGGACAGTCGCGCTACGAGAGCGGACGCAAGGACGACTGGCGCCAGTTCATCAACAACCCCGACATTCAGCTCAAAGGCGATGAGCCAGACTTCTCTGAAGAAGGATGGGCGCGCCGTAAGCCAAGAAAGAAGAAGTAAAGAATAGACAGCAATAATAAAATAAGGGGAGTCATCGCAAGTTAGTACGACGTGCTAACCAGCGGTGACTCCCCTTATAATGTTTAACTATATGCACTGAAGCATTCGGTTCTTACTTCAGTAATATTCGTTTACGCTTTGTACTATTTCGAGTTGGCATCTTATGCCAACTTCTTCTCCAAGCGTTCGCGGATGGCAGCGATGAAGCCGGCAGAGTTCTTGGTCTGCGGAGTAACGCCTTCCATGAGTCCTGCGAGGTCCTTCGTAACGATACCCTCGTTGAGAGTGTCGAAGCAGGCAGCCTCGAGAGCATCAGCGTAGCGCACGAGTTCGGGCAGGTTATCCATCTCGCCACGTTTGAGCAGAGCACCGCTCCATGCGAAGATGGTAGCCATAGGGTTGGTAGATGTCTCCTCGCCCTTCAGATACTTGTAGTAGTGGCGTGTAACGGTGCCGTGAGCAGCCTCGTACTCGTACTTGCCGTCAGGCGAAACGAGCACAGAAGTCATCATTGCCAACGAGCCGAATGCGGTAGAAACCATGTCGGACATAACGTCGCCGTCGTAGTTCTTGCAAGCCCAGATGAAGCCGCCCTTAGAGCGGATAACGCGTGCTACAGCGTCGTCGATGAGAGTGTAGAAGAACTCTAAGCCGCGCTTCTCGAACTCCTCCTTGTACTCCTCGAATACCTCGTAGAAGATAATCTTGAACTGTGCGTCGTACTTCTTCGAGATGGTGTCCTTTGTAGAGAACCATAGACTCTGATTGGTGTCGAGCGCGAACTTGAAGCAAGAGTGTGCGAACGAACGTATCGACTTGTCGGTGTTGTGCATTGCCTGGAGTACACCAGCACCCTTGAATGTGTGAACCACAACCTCCTCGTGCTTGCCGCTCTCGCCGTCGAAGATGAGCTTGGCTACGCCCGGCTCGTCGGCGCGAATCTCTACGCTCTTGTAAACGTCGCCGTAAGCGTGACGAGCGATGGTGATAGGCTTCTCCCAGTTCTTCACTGCCGGATGGATGCTCGGAATGGTGATAGGTGTACGGAATACTGTGCCGTCGAGGATGGAGCGGATAGTGCCGTTAGGGCTCTTCCACATCTGATGGAGCTTGTACTCGTCCATGCGCTGGTGGTTAGGTGTGATGGTAGCACACTTAACGGCTACGCCCAAGCGTTTTGTAGCCTCGGCTGCGTCCTTTGTTATCTGGTCGCCGGTCTCGTCGCGTTTAACGAGTCCCAGGTCGTAATACTCTGTCTTGAGGTCAACGAACGGAAGAATAAGTTCATCCTTGATCATCTGCCACAAAATACGTGTCATCTCGTCACCATCCATCTCTACGAGTGGAGTGGTCATCTGAATTTTTTCGGTCATAGTTATTTTGATTTAAGAGTTTATTTCTTGTTCTTATAATAGTTCATCAAGCAACCGTCTGCCAGGATCTGACGCTCGTCGGCGGTGAGGTTCTGGAAGAAGAGGTGGATAGGCTTAACGCCGTCGCGTGCTATAATCTGTGCGTCGATCTCCTCCTTACCATTGAGGATAGCCTCGCGGATGCCCGGTACGAAGAGCTTGTCGCCCGGCTCGAAGTTGAACTCAACGTCCTTAGCGATTGTGAACGGCACGATACCCCAGTTGATACAGTTAGAACGGTAGCGCTTTGTAGCGTACTCGTAGCAAACGTTAGCGTCGCCGCCGAGCACCTTCTGGCAAGAAGCAGCCTGCTCGCGAGCCGAGCCGTCGCCAGGGCGGTTAGCGAATACGCATGAACCGAACGATGTATCCTCAGCCTTTGCGCCCACCTTAGCGAGAGCCTCAGCGATGTTTGCGCTCACCTCACCTGCACGGCGTGCGAGGTCCTGCTTCTGGATCTCCTTGCTCAGACCAACGTACTCAGGCACGCGGCGAGAGAGGGCGAACTCAGAAAGCTTCAACGGGTTAGAACGGTAAGAACTTGTCTCGCCAGACGGGATGAGCTCGTCGGTAGTTGTAACGGGGTCGTGGATAACGGCTGCCAACTCGAGCAGCATGTTCTCCTGCATTGCATACATTGTAGGCCAGTCCTTGATGTTCGGACCATAGCGCAACTCGGTCTCAGGACGTGGTCTGCCGTAGCCGTTGTAAACGCGGCACTTGTATATCTTCTCGTCGTAAGCGTATGGTTTGTGTGTGTTCTCGTACTCCACGTCGGTAGCAGCTGTGATTGCGCCACCGTTGGCTGCTGTAGCAGCGATAGAGCGTGCGTCCATAAGAGCCACGAGCGAGAGCTGGCCCTGACCAGGCTTAGAACCCTCGCGGTTGGGGAAGTTGCGTGTGGTGTGGCGGATAGACAGACCGTTGTTAGACGGAACGTCGCCTGCGCCGAAGCACGGACCGCAGAATGCCGGCTTCATCACAACGCCAGCCTCGATGAGGTCGGCAGTGATACCCTCGCGTGTTACAGCCATTGATACCGGAGTAGACTGCGGATAAGCCGAAGCCGTGAAGTAGTCGTTGCCGATGCTCTTGCCCTTGAGGATAGCTCCAGCCTCTGCGAGGTTGTCGTATGTACCGCCCGAGCAGCCGGCGATGATGCCCTGGTCAGCGTAAACCTTACCGTCGACAACCTTGTCAACGAGATGTACGTCCACCTTGTCGCCGAAGCGCTTCTTTGCGTCTTCCTCGATGCGTGTGAGGATGCCAACTGGGTCAGCCTGAAGTTCGTGGATAGTAACTGCGTTCGACGGGTGGAACGGCAGAGCAATCATAGCCTCCTGCGAAGAGAGGTCGATGCGAATCATCATGTCGTAGTAAGCAACGTCGCCCGGCTTCAGTTCCTTGAAGTCCTGCGGACGTTCATGTATCTCGTAGTGGTGCTTCACCTCTTCGTCTGTAATCCAGATAGAACTCAAGCAGGTGGTCTCAGTAGTCATAATGTCGATGCCGTTACGGAAGTCGATAGGCAATTCCTTCACGCCAGGGCCTGCGAACTCGAGCACCTTGTTCTTCACAACGCCACTTTCGAATGTAGCCTTCACGAGCGAGATAGCCACGTCGTGCGGACCTACGCCCTTCTTCGGTTTGCCCTCGAGCCATACGAGCACCACCTCAGGTGCGTTGATGTCCCATGTGTTCTTGAGCAACTGCTTCACGAGCTCGCCGCCGCCTTCGCCAACACCCATGTTACCGAGTGAGCCGTAGCGTGTGTGAGAGTCTGAACCGAGAATCATGTTGCCGCACTTCACCATCATCTCGCGTGCATACTGGTGGATGACAGCTTGGTTAGCAGGCACGTAGATGCCGCCGTATTTCTTTGCTGCCGACAGACCGAATACGTGGTCGTCCTCGTTGATAGTGCCACCAACGGCACAGAGTGAGTTGTGGCAGTTGGTCATTGCGTAAGGCAACGGGAACTCCTCCAGTCCGCTTGCGCGTGCTGTCTGTATAATTCCTACGTAAGTGATGTCGTGCGACATCATTGCGTCGAAGCGGATGCGCATCTTCTTACCCTTCGATCCGTCCACGTCGTGCGAGCGGAGAATGCCGTAAGTGATAGTGTTTTCGCGAGCTTCGTCAGGTGTCAAACCTTCATAATTGTCGCAAACTTTGGTACCATTGAGGAGATAGACTCCGTGATTAATAAGTTCTACCATAATGTCAAGGTTTTAAGTTATTAGATTGTTAGAATTGTATTCTTTTTAGCAGGTTGGTGCACTTGCTACTTAGCATTCATGTTTGCATGTTGGTGCACTTGAGACAACTGCACCCCCTATGTTTGTATGCTTCCAATGAATATGGTGAGCGATAGCATGTCGGCTGCGCCTCCTGGCGAAATGTTTCGTGCTGTGTAGCGGCGATCCATGTCTTTTAGAGCAGCCTTCGAGAAGTTGTCGAGCAGTGCTCGGGCTTCCTGCTTCACCTCCTCGGCTGTGGCTAAGTCGGTGCGATAGATGACATTGGTGTCGTCGAGGTCGCACATGATGCGCAGCAGTGTCTTGTGCAGCGTGTACGCATCGTGCTCCTTTCTGCGTTCGATGTAGAACGGAAGCCACTCTGCGAACAGCATCTCGTAACCTTCGCGAGCGTTGTCGAGTGCTCCTTTTATTGCTGTGATGCCCTTTGAGAGCAGTTTTGCCTTGCTGCCGTGCGTGCCGTTAGTGTCGGGGAAGTTGGCAGCGAGTGCTTTTATTGTGGTTTGTAAGGAGACGAGAACATCTTCTCCTCCGTTTCTTTCTTTCAGTATTTGTTCTTCGTTGGCAGCTATTTTTCTCTCCTCGTGAGCAGCTGCTACAACCGCCAATCCCATTGAGAAGAGTGCCCCTTTGTGGGTGTTCACGCCGTTGGTGGCGCTGAGCATAGCCCTTTCCGCTTCTATGCCTATGTCCCTTATGGAAGTGTGCGTGGGCAGAGCATCGGCGCAGCCGAGCAGTGCGAGCTTCACGAAGTAGGGGTGTAGCGTGTCGATGCTGCGTTGCATCAGCGCATAATCCATGTCGCGGTGCGCTCCGTTGTTGTCCTTGTCTACGAGTCCGGGCTTCGGCGTGGTGTCAAGTTCTGCCTGCAGTGCTTGTGTAGCGAGGTGTGCTATTATATAAGGTAGGGTGGTGGGTGGCACGAGTTGTCTGATTGTGCTCATATCACCTTGCTCCATTGCCTTGCGCACTCGCGATGCGCTTACGGCGTTGCCGTCTTTTTCCAGTCGACTAATTTCTCTCACGTCCGTTAGCACCTCGTGCATCAGCTCGTTATAGCGTCGTGTGAGCCGGTCGGTTGGTTCTGTGCCTACGAAGCGAACGGTTGCGCCGAGTGCGGGTGCTATGTGTCGGCGGAAGAGGTCGAGGTCGAGCAGCATCTGCGTGTCGGCTGCGTCGTCGAGGCGTTTGAGGAAGTACGTGGGGAACGTAGCCTGACTGATGGCGTACTCGCTTCCGTCTATCACCGTGACGTTCTCAAGATGTGCCACGCCTTGCTCCACCATTGCCTTACGCTCTGCGTAGGCGAAGAGTGAGCAGTCCTCTCTCACTACCATCACGAACAACCGTTCCACTTGCTTTGCTGCCTGTTCTATCAAGTAGCGGTGACCGAGTGTGAAGGGGTTGCAGTTCATTACCACAACGCCTCGGAGAGGGGTTGAGGTGGTGAGGGGTTGAGGGATTGAGGGGTTGAGATGTTGAGGTGTTGTGATGTTGAGGTGTTGTGGTGTTGAGATGTTGAGATGTTGAGGGGTTGAGGGGTTGAGATTTGTTTTTTCTTCCTCTTTACATTCTTCACTATTTTCTTTACACTCCTTACTGTCCTCTTTACACTCTTTATTGTATTCTTTATACTTTTCTGATTCCTCTTTTATCTTTTTCAGTTGCTCAACCATATTATTGAGTCCTCCGATGCCCGTTTCCATAAGTACGGCTTCGGGTGCTTCGGCGAGCAGTCGGAACGACAGACTCTCGAAGAGTTGTCTGTTCTTGGGTTTTGTGAACAACATGACGTTGCTATGTCCCTCCTCGTTAGCGTGCGCTATGAGGTGTGAGATGAGTGTGTTGGCGATAGCTTCGCCCTTATGCGCATCGTCCACAGCCACACACTTTATTACGTTGCCCTTCAGTCCGCCACCAGCTATCATTTCTCCGTCGTCGTCTGTTACGGCAGCGTAGTAGTGCATGTCGTCGAAGCGCAAGCCGTTGCGTTTGAGGAACGCCTCTATGCGTTGTCGTTGACGGGGTGTTGTGGGGTTAAGGGTTTGTATCTCCATAGATTGTTTAAGGTCGTTTGTTATGTTTGTCTTGCCTTAGTGTAAAGGTCTACCATCTCGTTTATCTTCGCCCATATCTCCTCCTGCGTGTGCCAGCGCATCCTCATGCAGTAGCGTGCTTCGTGTTCGCAGACGAGACAGCGGCGCGGTTTTTCTCCGATATCGTTTCTTGCGACAGGTATGCCGTCGGTGTTTATGACATCTATATCGAAGAGTCTTCCCAACGGGTGCGTGTCCTCTATCGTTACCGCTATGCGCTTGGCTTCGAGCAGCGGCAGCGGTGTGATGAGATAAGCCTCGTAGCCCGTGTTGAGGTCGCGCTTGGTGAGCACAGCCTCGCGTTCTGCGTCGCTCATGTCGTTGAGATGGAACGCCTCACGCATAGCCTCTACGGCAGCGTGTGCAGCACAGAGCGACTGATGATTGCGCTTCACGCTTCCTGGCATGACAACGGTGAGGCACACCAGTGTCTTTCCTGAGTGTTCAGCCAGCAGCTTCTGCTGTGTGGCATGGCGTGCGTCGCGGCTCGCCAGAAGTTCGTGAAGCGTAATCATTCTTTGAGTTTTGAATTATTCAACGATGTTCTTGATGACATCCATCACCGATCCGTCGCGGTTCATCACCACGCCCACCACCTTGTCGCCGAACGGCAGCGGTGCCGGGTTGCCGATTACGGAGAGTGCGCGGTCGCGAAGCTCCTCGAGCGTTACGATCTTCAGTCCGGCAGCCTTCAGGCGTTCGGCTATCTCCGGTCGGGCAGGGTTGACAGCGATGCCATACTCAGTGACAACAACGTCTACGGTGCGACCCGGAGTGATGAGCGTAGTAACCTCGTTCACCACGCACGGTATTCTACCACGGAGCAACGGGCAGACGATGATAGAGAGTGCTGAGTCTTCTGCTGTGTCGGGGTGTCCGCCGATAGCACCGCGTATGATGCCGTCGCTACCTACGAGCACGTTCACGTTGAAGTTGACGTCCACCTCAAGAGCCGAGAGAATTACGATGTCGAGATAGTGCGTAGCTGCGCCCTGCTCATGCATACTTGCATATTCGCAAGCCGACACCTCCTTGTGTTTCGAGTCGTTCTTGAGCGACTCGGCAGCCACCTTGTCGAACGACTGCACGTCGATGAGGCGCTCGATGAGTCCTTCCTCGTGCATCTTCACCATGTGAGCCGTGATGCCGCCGAGGGCGAACGAAGCCTTGATGTTCTGGTCTATCATACTCTGGCGGATGTACTTGACGGCGGCAAGCGAAGCGCCGCCCGAACCGGTCTGTATCGAGAAGCCGTTCTTGAAGTAGCCGCTGTTCACAATCACCTTCGCAGCCTGCTGAGCGAGCAGAATGTCGCGTGGGTTCTTTGTGTCGCGGATGGCACCCGAAGCAATCTTCGACGAGTCGCCTACCGACTCAACTTCCACCACGTAGTCTACGTCGTGCTCCGAGATAGAGTTCGGAGTGTTAGGATAGGGCACGAGGTCGTCGGTGAGGATTACCACCTTGTCGGCGTAGTGAGCGTCGGGCAGCGCGTAACCGAGCGAGCCGCAGATGCTCTTTGCGTTCTCCGAGCGCGAGTAGCCGCAGGCGTTGCCGAGCGGGTCTGAAGAAGAAGCGCCGAGGAACGCCACGTCGATATGCAACTCGCCCGAAGCGATAGCCTCGCCGCGTCCGCCGTGCGAGCGGAACACCACCGGCTTCTCCATCAGTCCGTGCGAAATCTCCTTGGCCAGTTCGCCGCGCAGACCGGATGTCGAAATCTCCGTGATCACGCCGTTGCGAATATGCTCGATGAGCGGTTCGTGTACGTCCTGCAAGCTTGAAGCTGCGAGGTGCAAATCCTTGAATCCCATCTCGGCGAGATTATCCACAACCATGTTCACCACCTTGTCGCCACCGCGGAAGTGGTGGTGGAACGATATTGTCATGCCGTCCTTCAGTCCCGAGTGGCGTATAGCCTCTTCGAGCGACATGAGCTTGGGGCTCTTCTGCTGCAGTTCGAGGCGCGGAGTGATGTCCTTGTGTGCCTCTACATTATTATATACGCTTTTTCCCATGGCCTGAGCCACCTGCTCGGCGAGGGTATGTCTTTCGTTCAGTGTGCTCATGCTATGTCCTCCTGTTTAATTACGCCCGAAGCCAGTGCCAAGTCGATGACGCGCTGTGCGCGGATAACCACTGGTCGGTCAACCATTTTACCGTTCACGGCTATTACGCCCGAGCCTTTCTTCTCAGCCTCCTTGATGGCTGCGATCACGGCGAGAGCCTTGTCGATAGCCTTCTGTGTCGGTGTGAACACCTCGTTGATAATCTCGATCTGGCGCGGGTTGATAATCGACTTTCCGTCGAAGCCCAACTGATGAATCAGCTCCACCTCCTTGCGGAATGTCTCCATGTCGTTGAGATTAGAGTAGACGGTGTCGAGCGCGTCGATGCCAGCCGCGCGAGCTGCCACCACGATGGTCTGGCGTGCCATGAGCAGCTCCATGCCCTCGGGTGAGCGTTGTGTCTTCAGGTTGGCGCAGTAGTCCTCCGCGCCGAGCGCGATGCCCATCATGCGCTTAGAAGCGGTAGCTATGGCGTAGGCGTTGACAACGCCGAGCGTGCTCTCCAGTGCAGCCATGATCTGTGTGCGACCCACGCAACCCAGTTCCTGCTCCACCTTTTCAATCTCGCGCTCCACCTCGATTACCTCCTCGGCGGTCTCGGTCTTCGGCATACGTATCACGTCGACGCCAGCCTTAACCACAGCCTCGATGTCCTTCTTGCCATATGGCGTGTTCAGCGGATTGATGCGCACCACCATCTCCGTCGTGCCGTAGTCGATAGTCTTCAGCGCGTTGTAGACGAGCAGGCGTGCAGCGTCCTTCTCTGCCATTGTCACAGAGTCCTCAAGGTCGAGCATTATTGAGTCGGGATGATATATATAGGCATCCTGCATCATACCAGGGTTGTTTCCCGGTACGAACATCATAGTTCTTCTTAGTCGTTTCATAGGTCAAAACGTTTAGGGGTTAGTCTTTCCACACGTCTTTGCCCGTAGCTCTCACGGCAGCCGCGGTGACGCGTGCGCGGATAGTGCAGTCGAGCGCGCCCTTGTCAGTGGCGTGCACCTCAGCACGGGTGATGCCGAGTCCTTCGAGTGTCTCAACAATCACCTTACGAATCTGGTCGCCAAACTGGTAGGCAACCGAACTTTGCAAATCAATATTCAGACCCTCTTTCTCGCAGGGGGCAATCTGAATCATGATGTCGCCGGACTCCATTGTGCCGGCAGTAGCTTGTTTTAGTTCCATAGGTGTAGTATTTTAAAGTTTATGGTCTTCTTTGAGGGGCAACCTGCGGTGCTTTGGCGAAGAGGAAGCGAGGAGTTGTGTAGAAACGTAATAAAACAAAAATTGCGTAAATACAACAACACTTCCTCCGTCAAGAACACCGAAGAGAACCGAGTTATACTTACGCTCGCGCGAGCAGTATATAGGAAATATATAATGTCTGTGTACGCACAAAACTTATTCAGTGTGCGGTTTCTAAATTCACGGGGTAAAGATACATATTAATTATGAAACGACCAAGTGTTTTTGCTATATTTTTTTTGCTTTAACAACGTTGCGCTCGTGTTACTATGAGCATCCGCGTCGGTCGGTGCGGACATCTGCGTCGGTCGGTGCGGACATCTGCGTCGGTCGATACGGACATCTGCGTCGGTCGGTGCGGACATCTGCGTCGGTCGGTGCAGACATCTGCATCGGTCGTTGCACGTCGGGCAAACGCCTCTTTAAGACGATTGCTGTTGCAAGTAAAACACGCCAAAGTGTCCGTCTGAACTGATTATTTGTCGCCAAACTGCCAATATTGCTTACTGTTTATCGTTTTTACGGGCGATTTCGGCATTGGTACGTAAGTTGCATTATGAATAGTGCAAGCCGATGGACGGAAGCCCAAAGGCAAGCAAACGATAAACGTAAAAATTAAAATATAAATAGGAGGTATTTGATATGTTACCAGTAATGAGAAATTCATGGATGCCAGAAGTTTTCAACGACTTTTTTGATACCGACTTTATGCCGCGTACTAACGCAACCGCCCCAGCTATAAATGTTAAAGAGACTGAACACGACTATACTGTAGAGCTTGCAGCAGCCGGAATGAAGAAGGACGACTTCAACATCAACATCGATGCCGACGGCAATCTGCACATCAAGATGGAGAAGAAGAACGAGAAGAAGGATGAGGATAAGAAGGAGCATTATCTGCGCCGCGAGTTCTCTTACACCAAGTTCGAGCAGACACTTCTCTTGCCTGATGATGTTGACAAGGAGAAGATTGCAGCTAACGTCAGCGATGGTGTGCTCACAATCGACCTTCCGAAGGTTGAGCAGAACGTGCAGAAGGCTGCTCGCCAGATTGAGGTTAAATAACCGTTGATTTTGGTTAGTACTAAATGATATAAATTGTTGTTGATATAAATTTTTGATTAGGTTTAAATGAGAAAGCCCTGCTTCGTACGAATACGAAGCAGGGCTTTCTTCATGA
>ERZ791794.1303-NODE-1303-length-12896-cov-4.654388_pt1 | contig 12896 bp, 16 predicted proteins | sample MGYA00510312_ERZ791794 | MGnify/ENA primary metagenome ERZ791794 (study PRJEB30046, sample SAMN00791977) | human gut metagenome | study: EMG produced TPA metagenomics assembly of the A metagenome-wide association study of gut microbiota in type 2... | reverse complement strand
AAACCGACAAGCCTATTTATTATGAATTTACGGCGTGCCCGGCAGCGGAGTTTGCTATCAAGCACGGTCTTACGGATATTATACCCGCCCTGTGTAATGTGGACTTTGCGTCTATGGAGCTGCTCCATGCAAGGCTTATACGGACGAATACCTGCGTGAACGGCTGCCGGTGCGACTATACCATCTGCGGCGATCAAGACCCGTATGGTAAGGAGCATCCCGAATACCGAGACGAAAAAGGATACAGGAGGAACAAGTAATGCTTTTACAAACGGTTTTGGAAGGTCTGGGGCTGGGGATTCTGCTGATTATCATCTGTGCCGTGGGTATCCGCAAGGGCGCGGTGGGCATGGCAGTCATAGCGGCGGTACTTGCGGGAATTATGATGTTTCTTATGGAAAGCTGAGGCGATATCAATGATGTTTCAAACTTATGGCAACAGGAATCATCCTGCGGTGCTGTTCTTTCATGCTATGGGCGTGACAGGAGCGAGCAGCGAACCGGTTGCGAAATATTTACAGGATCGGTATTTCTGTATTCTGCCTACCTCCACGGTGTACTGCAAAGGGCAGAAATATGTCAGCAAGGCGGACGAGGTTCGTCAGGTGGAAGAATACCTGAAATCGCAGGGGGTGGAACGCCTTGAACTGGTTGTGGCTTCCTCAATCGGTGCCGACCTTGCCATGGCGTTTTTGACAGGCACGAAGCTGCCCATCGGACATGTTTTCTTTGACGGCGGGCAGTTTGCGCAAATCGGAAAAGGTACGCGCCGCGTTATGACGCCGTTTTTGTATTTCGCTATCAAGAGCCTGTATTGGTCAAAGGGCGGCACACTGAAAAAGATTTTGTGGTGTGACGATGACTCCATAAAGCCGTATTTTATAGCCGCAGGCGAAAATCTGACCTATACAAATCTGCGGCGGCAGATTTTGGACAGCTTGGAGGATAAGCCCTTTCCGTACCTTGCCAAAGAACTGCAAAAGCATATGTATTTTGAGTTTGGCAGCATAGAAGATCATTTCAAATACCGTCAGGCGGTGATGGAAGCCTACCCCTGCGGCAATTACCCTGTATTTGAGGGATATGATCATATGCAATATCAGATTCGTGATCCGAAGGGCTTTGCTGAGATGCTGACACACATCATTGAGCATGACGGTATGCCGAAACTACCCGTCGTCAGAAAGTGAGAGATGTCACCCTGCTGGCACGGGGAAACTGGGCAGCGGAGATCAAGCGGAACGGCCTGCGGATCAAGGATAAGTTTTCACCCCGCACTTCGGTCAGCCACATTCCGGTGGTGACTGAACTTGCACCGGATGCAAAGTACGATGTGTTCTTTGTGGTCCTGCGCTATACACAGCTGGATTCCGCTCTGGACACGCTGCGGGCGAATCGGACGAAAAACATCGTATTTGTGGGCAACAACGTACAGACAAAAGCATTGGCGGCGGCACTGCCGGAAAAGAACGTCCTGTTTGCCTTTGCGCTTTCTGCCGGGCATCGGGAGGCTGACCGGGTGATCTCCATTGACCTGAAGAAGATCACCATCGGGCAGCTGACGGGTGCAAAGTCCAATAAACAGTTGATTGGGCGCATCTTCCACGGCACAAAGTACAAGGTCGTTTACGAGCCGAACATGGAGGACTATCTGCTCTGCCATGCTGCGTTTGTGATGCCGGCGGCTTTTGCCTGCTATAAGACGGACAGCGACCTGAAAAAGCTCCGGGGCGACACCGCATACCTGAACCGTCTGCTGGATGCCAACATCGAGGGCTATCGTGCCATACGAAACGCCGGGCACGCCATTCTGCCCAAAGAGGATGTGGACTTTGAGGGTGAAAAGTATCGCAAGACCTGCCTGCGCTTTTTCAAGCTGATGTGCGCCACCTCGCTGGGCAAGCTCTGTGCCTCCGACCATGCCATGAACACCATCGACGAAATGAGCGCACTGAACCGGGATCTCAAAAAGTTTTTCGATGAGCATGGTGCAGCCTACCCAGTGTGGCAGGCGCTGGAAGCGGAAGCCGGGAGGTATCTGCGATGAAGTATGTCGGAATGCCCTTTGGAATGTGGGTGCTGTTTGCTGGCTCCTTTCAAAAGCAGCTGATCGCTGTGCTGGGCTATGATACAGCCACTGCAAGAGCGGAAAAAGCAAGTTTACCGCAAAGGATTATCGCCGCCATGAAAGCCACTGCCGCCCTGAAAGCTGCAGACCGGCAACGGCGTCTGGCGTGTGGATATGATGGAGTGTCCCTATCACGACACCTGCACAGAATACGGCTGCCCGGAGCTGTGCCGCTGCTTTTGCGACAGCGACGACATCAGCTATACCGGGCTGCATCCGAAGCTGATCTGGGAGAGAAGCATGACGCTGGGACGCGGCAATGACCGCTGCGATTTTTGCATGAAAACCATAAAATAGATGCACAGGAAGCGAAGAAAATGAAGAAAATGAAGAAAATGAAGAAAGAAGAAACGAAACAGTTCATCCGCTGGTGCATTCTTGGCACAGTCGGATGCGGATTTATGGCTGCCGGGGACTGGCTGCTGGGCTGCATTCCGCTTCAGGAAACGGACACCGGTCTTTTCAACAGAGCCTATTATCTGTCCGGCTCCTACGGGCTGTGGAAGCCTGTGCTTACCGTTGGGCTGGGAGCGGTCGGGGGCTTTCTCTATTACTTTGTGGTAAAGGCACTGAATGTGGACATCGACGAAAAATACAGAAAAACAAAAAATATTCAGTTTCTGTGTGGGATATTCACCGTTGCAATTGCCCTGACCATCCATGCATGGGTGGCAACCATGGCATGGTTTGCCACCTATCTGGGGCCGCGGATCGGAACGGAGGCCGCACTTGCGGCGGTCACCGCCTATCAGAACGCGATGCTCCCCGCAATTCTGCCGCTGTATCTTCCGATGCTATTGGTTTTTGGCATCCATTTTGTGATGCTGCTTGCCGGAAAAACGCGCTATCCGAGATGGATGCTTGCGTTTCATCCGGTCACATGGAACCTCCTGTTGGCCGCAGTTCCCGATATTGCACAGGCGATGCAGGTGCCGGTGGCCACATGGATGTCCGTAATGAGCCAGAGCAGCACGAACAGTGCCATCATGGTCTGGTGCATCGCAGCTGCGGTGTATGAGAAAAAGCATGCTGCGCATCTCGCGGGCTGACAGCGATTGCTGAATTATCTGCGGCTTTTGCAGAAAGTGCATAGAGCGAAATGCGGGAGGGAAAACGCTATGTGCGACACCAGAAGCTTTAGAAGGAATAAGCAGGAGCTTTTGCTGGAAACACTGCGGGTGCTGAAAAAAGGCGGAACGTTTGCCATCCACGACCTGATGTCTGAGCGGCGATACGGGGATAAGCAGGCGTTTGTCCAAAAGCTCAGGGAGATGGGCTATGAGCGCGTGGAACTGATCGATACGACCACGGGCAAATTTATGCCCCCAAGGAAGCCAAACGGCTGATGAGTGATTTGCTGATCGAACTGTCCTGTATGCAGGATTGGCCTGAGCATTATTTCGGAGCTGTCTTCGATTGCGAAGAAAATCTAAAAAGCATTTTGTCGATCTGCAAGCATCATATGCCTCGTTGGGAAACTGACGAGGTATTTTTCGACAAATCAGACGATACGGAGTACGGTAAGGTTAGTTATGTGCGTTTTCATATGCTTTTTGGATTTCATCCGGCAAGTGGTCGGGAATCAGTGTCTTTAGTCTGTCCTCACTGCCGTCTTGGATCGCCTGCTCATAGTACCAGCATTTGAATTTCAGCATATCCAGAGTGCGGCTTATCTGCTCAAGCTCTTCCTCCATATGCGACCGTTGCTCCTCAAATAGTGCCTTGCGTTGCGGGTAGGTGGACGGCCCTTCTACACACCAATCCATGAATTGCCGGATGTCCTTGATCTCCATGCCAGCCTTTTTCAGACATTCAATGACCCGGAGTGCTTCAATCTCCGTGTCACCGAATTTGCGGATGCCGGACACCCGTTCCATGTTCGGAAAAAGTCCCTGTTTATCATAATAGCGTAGCGTGGAGATAGGCAATCCGAACATCTCTGCCACCTGTCCAATTGAATACATAAATTTCCCTCCAAAAAATTTCAAAGAATATCTTGACCTAAAGTTAAGTTTAGGTATTACCATGAGAATAGCACAGAGAATATCAAAATGCAAGAAGTGTTCTACGATGAATAAAAAGGTACTGATCATTTCCTCAAGTCCCCGTAAGGGCGGCAACTCCGAAACGCTGGCAGCAGCATTTGCCAAGGGCGCACGGGAGGCAGGCAATCCGGTAGAAACCGTATATTTGCGGGAAAAGCAGGTCAGTTTTTGCAAGGGCTGTCTTGCCTGCCTGAAGTTGGGGCACTGCGTCATCCAAGACGATGCCGTGGAAATTGCCGCCAAAATGCACGATGCAAATGTGTTGGTGTTCGCAACGCCCGTCTACTATTACTGCGTTAGCGGTCAACTCAAGACCATGCTGGATCGTGCTAACCCGCTGTTTGATACAGACTACGCCTTTAAAAAAGCCTATCTGCTTGCAGCGGCGGCAGAGGACGCACCGGGGACTTTTGCGGGCACAGAGAAAGCCGTGCAGGGCTGGGTGGACTGTTTTCCCCGCTGTGCGTTGGTGGGCACAGTGTTTGCAGGCGGCGTAAACGGCGTGGGAGAGATCGCTGGACATCCTGCGCTGGAGCAGGCTTATCAGATGGGTAAGGAGGTCTGAGCTATGGCAGGCAAACAAACGGCAGGCAGAGATGCTCTGGGGGAATTTGCTCCCAAATTTGCGAAATTGAATGATGATGTGCTGTTCGGGCAGGTGTGGAGCCGGGAAGACAAGCTTTCCCTGAGAGACCGCAGCATTGTAACAGTGGTGGCGCTGATGGCGCAAGGGCTGACGGATTCGTCCTTTCAGTACCACCTGACAACTGCAAAGAACAACGGTGTGACCAAAACGGAAATTGCAGAGATCCTGACCCATGCGGCATTTTATGCAGGCTGGACCAAGCTATCTCGCACCTCTTTCTACGCAGCAGGTTGGCATTTACAATGTGACCTTTGAACCTGGTTGCCGCAACAACTGGCACATTCATCATGCGAAAAACAGCGGCGGACAGATCCTCGTCTGTGTGGCTGGTCGAGGTTACTATCAGGAATGGGGCAAACCGGCACAGGAGCTGCGCCCCGGCGATGTGGTAAATATCCCTGTTGGCGTAAAGCATTGGCACGGCGCTGCACCGGATAGCTGGTTCTCTCATCTGGCGGTAGAGGTTCCGGGGGATGAAACCTCCAATGAATGGTTGGAAGCCGTGGACAACACAGTATATTTTAAGGCAGCAGACAAGGAGGTCTGAATATGGAAAAACTGAATCTGACACAGGAATGGGACAAAGTGTTCCCGAAAAGCGACAAGGTGGATCACAAGAAAGTAACCTTTCACAACCGCTATGGCATCACACTGGCGGCGGATATGTACACGCCGAAGGGCGCAGAGGGCAAGCTGCCCGCCATTGCCGTCAGCGGTCCGTTCGGTGCGGTAAAGGAGCAGTCCTCCGGTCTGTATGCGCAGAAAATGGCGGAGCTTGGCTTCCTGACGATTGCCTTCGATCCGTCCTACACCGGCGAGAGCGGCGGTATGCCCCGCTATGTCGCATCGCCGGACATCAATACCGAGGACTTCTGTGCGGCAGTGGACTTCCTCTCCGTGCAGGAGAATGTTGACCCGGAGCGCATCGGTACCATCGGTATCTGTGGCTGGGGCGGTATGGCGATCAATGCCGCCGCCATCGATACCAGCATCAAGGCGACTGCGGCTATGACCATGTACGACTTGACCCGTGCGACTGCCAACGGATATTTTGATGCGGAGGATTCTGAGCAGGCACGCTTTGAAAAGCGAAAAGCGCTGAACACGCAGCGCACAGAAGATTACAGGAGTGGCACTTATGCATTGGCAGGCGGTGTTGTCGATCCGCTGCCGGAGGATGCACCGCAGTTTGTGAAGGACTATTACGCCTACTATAAGACTTCCCGAGGCTACCATCCCCGCAGCCTGAACTCTAACGGCGGATGGAATGTGACCTCCTCGCTGTCGTTCCTGAATATGCCAATCCTGCAATACAGCAGTGAAATCCGCTCTGCCGTGCTGCTAGTACACGGAGAGAAAGCGCACTCCCGCTATTTCAGTGAGACGGCGTACAGCAAGCTGACCGGCGATAACAAGAAATTGCTCATTATCCCCGGTGCAAACCACACCGACCTTTACGATCAGATGGAGATCATTCCGTTTGAAAAGCTTAACGCATTCTTTACGGCGTATTTGAGATAAAGCGGCATATTACAATGAATAATACAGATATGCTGGATGGAGATTGGAGACAACAGCAAAAGCTAAAAGGTCTGAGTCCTGTGCACAGCACAGAATTCAGACCTTTTGTTTTTGACTAAACTTATGAAGCTGATTTCACTGCCGGGGTATTCCTTTGTGCAATGATTTTATTTGGCAACATAGGTGCTCAGCTTGCCGCTTCCTTTTTGCTCAAGTTTGTCATCTTCGCAAAGTTCTTTAAGCAACCGGAAAGCCTTTGTTGTTCCTGCGCTAATCAAATGCTCGACTTCTTTTCTTGTAACACTGCCGTTTTCCCGTGCATATTGAAGAATGAGTGACTTCTGCTCATTTAGTGATACATCTTTGTCCGCTTTATCAGATACCCGGACATCCATTTCCGGCTGCTCATTCCTATTGGGAAGTGTTACGCGGAAAACACCTTTTGCCGTTTCAAACTCTGGCTGGGATGGGCAAGTTTTATATGCACGTTCAATTTTTCCAATTCCTGTGCCATAACTTTCAATCAATCTCATTCGGTAGAAAACAGACGCAAGGTTCGGATTTCTCGATTGTGAAACACCCAAGAAAATGGATTCCAGTTCCAGACCGGATACAAGACCTCCAAGAGAGACAAATTCGATTCTATCCTCATAGACATTGACCAGATTGCTTCCGCTGAAGGAGTAATCACGGTGAACCATGCTGTTCAATAAAGATTCTCTGATTGCCTCCTCTGGATAATCTCTTCTGTCGGTTCGATCCAGACCGGTAAAGGTTGCTTTTGTTTTATTGACCAAATCTATAAATTGATAGACATCTTCAAGTTGCTTCAAAATGGAGCCCTTAAATTCCTTTCTGTCACGGAATAGCTCCTTATCCTTCCCTTGAAATAGCGCGGCTTTTGTTGTGGTTTCGCACTGGTCTGATAGCAGCAATGCAAGATTCGTATACAAACCATCCTCACCAATCAGTTTGAGTGTCCGCATTTGGGATGCTCCGATTTCGATGGATCTTCTCTGCATCTCGGTTTGGAGGGTATGAAAAGTCAGTTCCTGATTCATACTTCTACACTGTTCAAAGGATCTGCCGCTGTTTTGAAGAATCATCTCTCGAATACCTTCTTCGGTCATTGGCTGTGTAGAGCTTCCTTTTCTTACATAAACGCCACTCGGCTTTAACCCTTTTTCACGTAGATAGTACGGCCGATTTGTTCCGGTTGTTACATCAATTTCGATGACTGGTTTTTCTTCTAATTCAATCGTAGTGACCCTGACAAACGGCATGATGTCCGGTGCCAGGGAGTCCTTTAAGGAATTCACGATTTGAAGCATCACACCATCTGGATCAGAAACACCCAGAACCACTCCATCTTTACGGATACCGACATAAACGGTACCGCCATCTGCATTTGCAAATCCCATCACCTCTTTGCGGATGTCAGGGACGTATTCTTGTTTGAATTCGATATTTTGGTTCTCGAATGTTAGCATCGCTACGCCTCCTTTCTTGTTCTTTCTTATTATACGAGAGAAAGAAAGAAAGGTCAAGAGGTGTTGAAACAAGTATTTTGTCGATCTGCAAGCATTACATACCGAGTTTGAGATTTTCAAGCTTCTTGCAAAGCATCCGGGAATAGTGTTCAGCAAGGAGCAGATTTATGATATTGTATGTAAAGAATCCTATTCCGGCGATTACAACATCGTCATGAGCCATAAGCAGATGATTCACAGTATTTTTGATTATAAGCAGGACCGTGGGGAGATACCGCAGTATCATATGAATTTTAATTGGAGTGGAAAACAACTACAATGTTAAGAAATTAAAATATTTTAGTCAGATTTTATTTTTTGAAATTATTAATGTTTTATATCATAATGTCGATATATTATGTGCAAGGAAGCATTACATTTCAAAATTATGGTTTGAGATGTAGTGCTTTTGTTTTTAATAAATAGATGATTAAAGGCTAATTAAAACTATATAAATAGCAAAGGATTGCGCATTTTCAATGGATTGATTTTTGAAAGATGCGCTTTTCTATTATATTTTACCACTGGGACCTTTCGGGCAGTGGTGCAGTTGTGACTGACAGAGCAACTGCGGAAAGGAGGACTATATGTCAATTGCAGGATTAGGAACTTACAGTAGTTCCGGTTATTATTACAAAGCAGTAACCAAAAGTAGAAGTGGTTCGCTCTCAAACGTATCGGATGATTATTTGAGTAAAGAAATTCCAAAAGATGATCCAATGCACGACTTCAAGGATGCGGTAAGGAAAGCGGTTACATCTTCGCCTTATTGTAAATGTATTATTGCGAATATTAAGACAGAGGAACTTTATGCATCGCAAGATGATTCTGGTGAAATGATTTATTCATATCAGAAGACGGAACAAAGTTTTCAAGTTTTTATAAAATCAGATGGACATAACAAAACCTATTCTGTAAAAGGATATGATAAGGATGGCAATCCATTTGAAAAAGATATAAATCCGGAAGAAGTTGATCCTGAATATGCAGATTTTCCGGAATTTTCAACTCTTTGTATGTATTTTGAACATACAGAACAAACCTCTGAATTTTTAGCGGATGATTATTTTGATACCGATGACATTTTGGAAAAAATGAATTATTTAGAAAAAGTGAATCATCTCAGAAATGAAAATGTCACGGATAAAGCAAAGAGTATGATTGATTATGCGAATCGATTATTTGATGATTTTCGTCAAATGATGAATGCGAAAGAGGATATCAACTCTTTGTTTGAACCCTATTTTATGAAATTCTTGTCTATGGATATCACGCAGATAGAGCAATCGGAAGAACCGGATGTAACGGAGAGATTAAGTGATGTGCATTCCAGTGAAAAAATACAGGAAGAAAAAGCAGAGGATGAGCAGGTTACACCTCTTGGAATTGGTTTTGCAAAAGCCGGGGAAATGGGATATGGAATGTCGGCATTCCTGGTTACGAAACCGGGAAATGATGATACAATCATTCGTGTGAAAGTTGCAACCGGAAATGGGAGTGAAACGATAGATGTGAACTTATCAAATTTTGACCCAAAGAATGCAACACCGGTGGAAATGTTTGCATATTGCCAGTATAAGGATGCCAATGGAGAAGGTGTAAATAGCAAATGGGGAAGCTGGAATGCAATGAAGTCGGTTATGTCTCCAACTGATGGCGCAGATTTTGGTTCGCTTGATAATATCATGAATAAGAAAATGAATTGGACAGATGCTTTGGCAAAATCTAAAACTATTATTGGAAATGAAAAGACGAAAGAAACAATAAGTGCTGCAGATATTCTGAAGCTATTTGAGGAAACACATACCCTTACTGCAAAAGAATTAAAGGAAGAAAAAGACTGGCGCGAAATGTCCGACGATGAATGGGATAATTTGCTTGAGGGCATTGATAAATATATTGATGCGTTCAAAGAAAGAATAAGACAGTTAAAAGAAATACAGGAAGAGGCTGCTCAGAAAGCCGCTTTAGAGGCCGATTCAGATATGAGAGCAACTGCGGCTTCAGCGGCAGCACTTAGCGCAGCTGCAAATGGTTCAGGTGCTGCATCTGAAGCTGATGGAGAAAGCCAGACAGAAGAGGGAGCTTTGACAGAAGATGGTGTGAAACACGAAAAGAATTGGACAAAGAATCTAAAAACCGATGATCAGACAGTACTTCGCACAGCAAAAGAGGCTCAGAAAATGGAGAAGAAGGCTTTGAGCAGATTTGAGGGAGTACAGCTGACCGGCACTACAACAGTAGGTGTTGATAGAGAAGGTTCTGGTATATGGAAATAATGCACTGGAGATATACTGGAAACCGGATTTTGCAAAATATTTCGAGTGTACTGAGCTTAGAGTTGGAAAGGAGAAAGTGCATAATGAGTGAAATGATGAAAGCACCACGCATTAATCATTGGATAAATGTACTGCGTGGCGGTAAAATGGTTTTTAATAAAGAAACGAACGAAACGATTGATAGGGTGTTTGAGCAACTGCATCTGATAGCCCCCTGTGGAGACGATGAAAGCCGAGAAATATGGCTGAAGGCAGAGCGTGGTTCAGCCGAGGATTATGATGATTATGAATATCTTAAGGAAGAAGAAATAGTCGATACTTATGAAGATTTCCTCAGAATGTGGCAGGAAGAATACCCGGATGAAGTGAATTGGTTTCATCTTGTCACGATAGAACGGGATGATTACAGGGCGATTTTTTTAGGAAGGGAGCTGATATATCAGTCAAGAGTTTATGAAGAACACGAGGTTTACGAGTATGGGCTGAAAGAATTGTTTGTATGGATGGAGGAGGCAGTTAAGAAATGTGTTGAAGATTTACAAAATGGCTCATATAATTGTGATGTACAGAATAATCTATCAGCCAGGCAGCGAACGGGAACTATCTCAAGGAAAGATTACTGGGAAATGTTTCCGGATTGTAGGGAGGCATTTTTTTCTGAAATAACAGATGCGGAGATTGAAATATTTTTATCTAATATAGAAGAACAGAAAGATGGTCAGCCTGTTGGCAAATATATTACAGAAATGACTGCAGGAAAGTTCTATGAATACTGTGCAATTGGTTATAAGGCAAATCAGTATGAGAATCTGGATGGACTTACAGCTAAGGAGCAGTATTATAAGAAAGCAGATGGCAGGGATGAAGGACTTTCGGAGATTGACGCAGATTCATCGGAAGAGTTTGAAGCTTGGTATAATGACAGGCATCGAGGTGGAGGGCATCCATGGGAAGTATGTCGTGGAGGTAATTCCACCCATATAGATTTATTTGTGAGACATAATGAACATGGTTACTTTTTATCTGTAAGAGGAAAGGCATGGACTCGTTCCATTGAAGCAATTAAGTTTTATAATGCGCTAAGGCAAGAGGGTGTAGCTGTTTATCTGCATGATGCGAAGGGTATTTCAGACAGACTTCTTGGAAGGGATAGAATTGGAATTGTACCAGAACATGTCATTCCTGCATACTGTGAATCATGGTTTTCGGGGATGGAGATTCTTGATTTTATGAATTTGCCTTATGAACAGGATGAATATGAAGCGATGTTGCCAAAGATTACTTGGCTTGAAGAACAGAGGCAGGAATTGATGAAAAAAAAGTAAATTTTTTGTTAGTCCCTACTTGACAAAATCGGGTATCCGACGTTGCGGAAAGTCCAGCTTAATGAAGCTGATGGCAGAGCATTTGCGGGATACTGGAGTGATCGATGACTAGATTATTGAAATGAACTTTGAGTCTATGGGCATTCCGGATATGGATGCAAGAGGATTCTATGAATACGTCAAAGCACGCATTTGCCCTAATAAACGGACATACCTTTTCTTTGATGAGGTACAGAAAGTGCATGGTTGGGAAAATGCAGTAAACTCTTTCCGGGTAGATTTCGATTGCGATATATATATCACAGGATCCAATGCCTATCTGCTTTCTTCTGAACTTTCCACTTATCTATCTGGACGATATGTGGAAATTAAAGTCTTGCCACTATCTTTTAGAGAATTTCTGGACTTTCATGGCTATATTCTGACGGAACGGAAGTCACCTGCGTTAGACGGTGTTTATTCTGCTGCTGTTATCAATGACATTCTGGAACGGGAAAAGCGCAAGGGACAGCGAAATATTACAGACCCGGTGCTTTCGAAAAAAATCATCTTGTTTTTGGCGGACAATGTTGGCAATAACACTTCTGCTACCTCTATTGGAAACACTTTAGTCAATGAGGGACTTTTGGAAAATGGAACTCGAAAAACAAAGCCTGCCGTACAGACGATTCAGGCGTATATCGAAGCTTTGACAGAAGCCTATATTTTCTATGAAATCAAACGATTTGATATAAAGGGCAAGGAGTATCTGCGCACCCTGGGCAAATACTATATTGTTGATATTGGGTTGCGAAATTATCTGTTGGGCTATCGTGATGGTGACAGCGGACATATTTTGGAGAATATCATCTACTTTGAACTGTTGCGCCGTGGTTATGATGTTGCCATTGGAAAAATCGACAATCAGGAAGTCGATTTTATTGCCACGAAAGCAGACGAGAAAAAATATGTTCAGGTTACCGAATCAATGAATGCTCCGGAAACGAGAGAGCGAGAGCTTGCACCGCTGCGTAAGATTCGTGATAGCTATGAAAAGATAGTGATTGCCTTGGAAAGCAATCTTACTCAAACACAAGACGGAATCAAAATCATTAGAGCACTTGACTTTCTTTTGGAATAACAGGCGGCTCTATCACACATAATTTTCTTTTGTCATACAAATTATATCTGTATATCTGTATGTGCAAAGAAGTTCCATAGCCGATTGATTTTCTTCGGAGAATCAGTCGGCTATGGAAAACTCATTACACGAAAAGAAGCTGCTGAAATCCTGGGAATCAGCATCGCAACGCTGGATGCTGCCCGTAACAACGGCCGGATCTCTTTTGTACAGTATGTTCAGAATGGCGCCAAGTCTCAGGGAATGAAACAGTTCATGGCTAATTAAAGGGAACAAAAAAGAAAGGAAAACCAATCCAGACGG
>ERZ791794.1300-NODE-1300-length-12906-cov-4.713252_pt1 | contig 12906 bp, 9 predicted proteins | sample MGYA00510312_ERZ791794 | MGnify/ENA primary metagenome ERZ791794 (study PRJEB30046, sample SAMN00791977) | human gut metagenome | study: EMG produced TPA metagenomics assembly of the A metagenome-wide association study of gut microbiota in type 2... | reverse complement strand
TGTCTTTTCCCCCATACAAATGCTTCCGTACTTTCGCAGTATGGAAGCATTTTTCAATTTATCCCTACCCAAAGATTGGCAGTCATTATCTGACAGCCAACTCCAGTATTTCTTCACGCAGCTCTCGCATGATCTGCCAATGGAAGAAATACTCACTCTCTGTCTGTTCAAATGGGCAGACCTAAGAGTGTTATGCAAGACGCATGACGGCAGCTATCTCGTGAAGCGTAGACACAAGCAAAAGCAGGAGGCTACGCTCACTATCAGACAAGTACAAGCAGCCACGGCATCTTTGGAATTCTTACGGCAATTCGCACCGTTGCCAGTTCGCATCACTAAAATCGGAAGAGCCACTGCCATCGAAGCCGACTTTCAAGGCGTGCCGTTCTCGACGTTCATATCTGCCGACAACTATTATCAGGGCTTTCTCCACACCAAGAACGAGGCTTTGCTTAACCACCTCGCCACGCTTCTGTACCCAAAGGTCAAATCGCGCCACCTGACAACACCGCTTTTGCTCAACGCCTTCTATTGGTTTTCGTCGCAGAAGCATTACTTCGCCCGACTGTTTCCGCACTTCCTGCAGCCAATGTCCAGTTCTTCAGAAGACCTACTTGGCTATGCACCGCCCATCGGCGAGGTGCTACGGACTGCCATGAATGCACAGATCCGTGCCCTCACTGGAGGCGACATCACCAAAGAGGAAGCGGTGCTCTCGATGGACACATGGCGAGCACTCACAGAACTCGACGCTAAGGCTAAAGAAGTAGAAGACATCAAACGACAAACGAAATGACAGACAAGAACATCAATTGGGATGCCACCGCCTTCTTCGCATCCCTCACAGAAACAAACAAGTTTGCCAAGACCCATGACTTTGTCTTCGCAAAGGTCAGCGGACTCGACGGCTTCGAGGAAGCCTTGCAGCAGTTGCAATCCGCCACGGCTATCATCGCTGTCAGCGACATAAGCCAGGGCTATATCGAGGTGAACAACAGTCCGCACACTCGAAGAGTGAAGACGGTCTTCCTCGCTATGCGCCACGCCATCGATGACATGGCAGCACGCCAGCAGTGCATGGACACCATGCGCGAGCTGTTCCGACAGTTTATGAGCAAGCTCATCCTTGAAAAGACGAAGCAGGAGCAGCATAATATCTATCTCGACTCTCGTATCTCCTTTCAGGAAATCGACCAATACTTTTTCTCAGGCTGCGCCTGTGCTTTCTTCCAAATCGCCGTTGACACTTATACCGATTTACGTTATGACCCAACTGAATGGCAATGACCCACAACTGCAAGAACGTGAAAAGTTCGTTCTTGCCTTCAACGATACGATGCTCAAAATATGGCGTGAGCAAATGACTCTCCTCGGTGTAATTGACACCGGACGTTTGCTTCACAGCCCCAAGTCCCTCCCTGTCCGTGCGGATGGTCGTTTCATTGAGTTAGGACTAAGCCAGTCCTTCCTCGAATATGGCCTTTGGCAGAACTTCGGTACGGGCAAAGAGATTCCAAGAGGTAATCATGGCGACATCGGCCGTGAACGCAAGCGCAAGAAGAAGCCCTGGTTCAGCCGTAAGTACTACGCTTCCGTCATGAACCTCCGTGACTTCCTCTCCGACAACATCGCTCATGAGTTCGTCGGTGTCGTCGCCCAGACTCTTGACGACAAGTATGTGCGCTATAATCACTAACAATGTCTTTTCTCCATCTAAAAGTCAGCCATACCTTTGCTAAAAACAAGCAAAAGTATGGCTGACATTTCATCTATCACATCTCTCATTACCTCATTTCGCAGCGAGACGCGCGAAGAGGCTATAACGCCCGAAGTTCTGGGCGCACTGTTGCAGAAAATCGCTGACCTTTTGGGCAAAGCTGCTCTGCAGACGGACGTGAGTCGCCTTGATAATTGGCGCTCGGATCTTGCACGCATCGGCTATGTGCTGACATCGCTCACCATCGGTTCAGACGACCGCAACAACGTGTATTTCACATTGGGAAAGGCAAACCTATCTACGGGCATCAATCAAATCGCAAACAATTCCATTCTCATCCGCCAAGCCACTACCGAGCGTGCCGGTGTCATGCGTGCGCAGCAGGTGCAGGACTTGTACAAGTGCAAGTCCGAGCTGTCTTCATGCATTGCTTCTATGAATAAGGTGCAGGAGGCTCTTGTGAATTTTCAAAAGGCTACTCAGAGTCTGAGCCTGCGCATTTCAAAGAACAACATTGAAATCGGAAACAACGCTGAAAGCATACAAGTTCTTCAATCTGACCTCAAATCGCTTGCGTCGCAGATAAAATCGTTGCAAACTGACATTCAGAAGTTTGCCACGATGAAGCAAGCGACACAGATGCACATTGAATGTGTCATCACTGACAGTTGCCTTGTGATTCAGGATGCGCACCGCTATATACGGCAAGGGCTTACACCGGTCATTTTTCGACACTCGGTGCGTACAAGTCGCAAGCAGGAGGATGAAAACGGTGTGCGTGAGTATCTTCCACGGCGACGTGGCTGGAACCGCTTTTATGACGACCGAAAGATTAGTGTGAATAATGGCGACGAGATTTCTTTTCGCCTGGATAAGGAGGGCGATCAGAACAGAGGCAAGTATTTTACGAATCCTGATGTGTTGTTCGGCGACTGCCGTGCTATCATCGACCCCGAAACGCAACAGCTTTCGGAAGTGCGCATTTACTTTGGCAAACGCTCCTATAACATTCTCGGCATCAACCGCCATTTCCGCTTCGCCATCGGATTTTACAAGAAGTCTAAAGATTACGGTCCGTTCCAGTTCGGTGAACTCCGAACTAACCTCGCTGAGTTCAGGGTTATCGCAAGGGCTGATAAGTTTGATGATAGCAACGATTTCAACGTCACCTTCAATTTCAGTATGTAAACGAAAATGAGCCATGGTTTCTCCGCAAGGAGGCCACCACAGCTCGGATGCAAAATGGTGTTCGCGACACCACGCTGCCAAAGAGCAATGGTCCAATCGACCACAACTCAATCACAAAGATAACCACATCATATTAACTCTCAAAAGACAATTCATTATGACAAAAGAAACTAAGGAAAACGTGCAGATTGTATCTGCCATAGCTATGCTCATCGGTGGATTCCTCCTCGCTGTCGCAGGATTCATCGTACCGCCCACCGGACAGATTCACGAGTCTGTCCTGGGTGTATTCGCAGAGTGTCTAATCTATGCCGGGTCTATCTTCGGTGTCACTATCTACATACAGACTAAGTATGCAGAACTACGCTCGTACCTCGACGACAAGCTGAAGCGGAAGGAGGAAAAGGATGCGCAAGATTGACCTCATCATCGTCCATTGCTCTGCCACGCCCGAAGGCAAGGACTTCACCACGGCAGATATTAACCGCTGGCACCGGCAGCGAGGATTTGCTTCCATCGGATATCACTTCGTCATCTACCGCGACGGCTCTGTGCATCATGGCAGACCGCTCGCACAAGTGGAAGCGCACTGCCAAGGGCACAACGCCCATTCCATAGGAATCTGCTATATCGGTGGTTTAACCGCCGACGGCAAACACCCGAAGGACTCTCGCACGGAAGAGCAAAAGTCCGCATTGGTGGCACTTCTTCGCAAGCTCCGAGTGCAGTTCCCCAATGCCAAAATACGAGGACATCGCGATTATGCAGCTAAAGCGTGCCCATCATTCGATGCCACGGCAGAGTATGCAAACATCTAAACCATACGATATGAAACATATCCTAATCCTTATTCTTTGTGCATTTGTACTGGCGTGCAAGAGCACAAAGACAGCATCATCATCCAATGAAAGTGAGCGAAACGCCGTTTCGCAAGCTCAATGGCGATCCGCTCAGAATCTTTCATTCAGTTCCCTACAGAGGCTTACCGCCCTTTCATTCGATAGCTGCGTCTTCACATTCGGGGGTGTCGACACGTCGGCAACCCCTCAATGTTCCGCCATCAGCTATCCATCGGGCAAGCTCCTGTCCAATGACAAGGCAAAGCCTCCATCTTACCACGGCAAGCCTTCTGCAATAAGTCACGGCAAGCCGTCTTCTCTCAAACTCTACGGACTTCACCTTTCCCAAGAGGAAAAGGAGGAGTCCGCAGCTGCACAGCAGGTGGAAGACAGCATCGCAATAGCGAAGCAGTCTTCATCCGACAAGTCGCAGGAAATTATCAAGTCAAGGTCTTCAGTTCCCTTCACGGCAAAGCTCGCTATTGCCGTCCTGATGATGATAACGGCAGTAGCCGTCATTTTCTTTATCCGTCGCTATCTCGCCGGCAGACGACGACATTTCGGTCACAGGCTCCCGAACTCATCCTCCAACGGTTCCGGCGGTGCATTGTTCGGTGGCGAGGACAAGCCATTGCATGGCTAAGTGAAATTGTGGGGTGTTCCATTGCGTTCCGTCACTTTGGGCTTCTGTTGCAAAATAAGTATGCCACTTCCCTGATCCGTACCATGTCTCTTTTTCTCGGATGTGAGGAGGACAAATCGCCTGAAGTCGAATAGTCCTCCATACATTCGAGAAAAGTGCAAGCACACAAGTCACGGTACGTGGTAAGCAACATACACATTTCTCCACGTCAGCCCAAAGCCCCTCCACTTCATTACACGCCCCACAATTTCACGGCTGCGCCAGTCCTCGCCACCGAACAATGCACCACCTACGCACATGATTGACGCATCACCCAGCCAAGCAACGCTTGCTGCGAGCTTGTCTGACCTCCTCGTCAATCATCAACACGCAAGCGTCATCCGTCTTCCACGTCATTTCATTCCGTCATTCTTCTCCACATCTGCGATGTCATTCTGTTTTTTTGCACATCAAAGATGTCTATCTATCATCATAAAAGTTGAAAAGTGTTGCACACCCTTCACCTTTCTTAATAGGTACGGACACACGCTCCATTGCATTGCGCATAAGTCCGTGCAACTGCGCTCTATTGTCTATCATCTCGCTTCGCTCAATCTTCTCTTCTTCAGCCGAAAGGCAGTGGCTCTCCACTCCCGTAGCCGTCCGTTATGTGCCACATCCTTCCGTCCACTGTTGCGAAAGGATATTGCGCTACATTTCATTACGTTATCATTCCGGAGTTTCTCTATGACTCTGCGAGCCATGGAGAAGTCCTACATTACCACTTCATTTCATTCCACTTCATATCCATTCGCTTCGGGTAAGGCAGTGCCTTCTGTTTCCTATAAGGCTGCGCCTTCATGGTTTTGTAAAGCTATGCTTTCTATTGTCTGTCAATGCGAGAAAGCCGTCTGACTAATGGCAATCAAGATTGCTATAAGTCTGACAGCACTCTCGCTTATTCAAATAGGTATGGCAGAGGTATGGGATAGAAAAGGTAGTGCGCCTAATGTCGGGCAAGACCGACAGGCGCATTACCTTTTTATCCCTCACCACTGCCGCATTACCGCCCGATGGGTCGGGCGTGGCGTGGTGGCTCGCTTGGTGTGGTGGGCGGTGGGTCAGTAGCACGAAAGAGCGCAGTATGAAGCCGAAACCTTCGCTTTTTCTCGCATATATTGCAACATCCGCAAGCCATTGATGCCCATCCGATACCCAATAGCCTTTAGTGGTACGGCAAGACCTTCGGTTTGCTCGGCTTGGAGGCTTAAAGTGCCAAAAATAGAGCGTTTGACGCATCCGAAACCCTATATCGTGCCGAAACCCTATACTTTGCCGAAACCTTTTGCTTATTTCAGCCTTATTTGCTCATTCCGAAACCCTCGCTTTTCGTGGAACTTGGAGCGTTTGCGCATCAGCGTGAAACCTCGGCTCGCTTTCGTCATCAGCGAAACTTGCAAGCCTTTTTCGTCACTTTCTGCCTTTTCGCTTTTTGGCGCAACTAAGGCGGTTTTGCGTGTGCGAGAAACTAAATATTAACATTTGTTTACATATTCCGCAAAGGTCGGGCGGTCGTAGCCGTCAGCAAGGACAGGGCGGTCGGGGGGTCTTTATCAAGACGGGTTAAGGGAAAATCCCTTAACAATCCCTTAACGGCTTGATACACAAGCCTTTCGTTTTTCTATCGCTTAAATTTCGTCGGTTTTTGTCGGCGCCAGCGTGCCTAAATCGGGCGAAACTGCCTTATTTCTCGTCTTTTGAGTGGTGTTTGAGCGGTGTTATTTTTGCGTATCATTAAACCAACAAAATTGAAAGACGTATGTCGAATATAAACACCAATGCGACCGTTACGCTCACTGTCAACGGAAAACAAGCGGAAGATATGCTCCTGAAACTGAAATCTCAGGCTGCAAACCTCGAAAAAGCCATTGAGAAAGCAGCAGCAACAGGAAACAAACAGCAGCTCACGAAGCTAAAGCGTGAACTGAAGGAAACCAATCGCCAAATCTCGCAGATTGAAAATGCAGCGAAAGGGGTCGAGCATGTTTTGCAACGACTTGATGAAACTTCGCCAAAGGAACTGAACCGCACGTTGGCACAGCTGAAGCGTAACCTTAATGGGCTTGAACGGGGAAGCGAAGAGTGGAACAGACAATGTGAGGCGATAAAGCGTGTAAAGGCGGAGATTGCCAAAGTGAACTCGCAGTTGCGAGAGAATGAGAGCCTGTGGGAACGGATGAACCGAAAGCTGAACGACTGGCAGACAGCTCTTGCCGGCATCGCTGCTGCCATCACGGGTATCATCATGGCTGGACGCTCGGCGGTGAACGCTTTTGCGGATATGGACCAGGAGATGGCGAATGTGCGCAAGTTTACCGGAATGAACGCTTCGGAGGTAGAGCAGCTGAATGAGGACTTCCAGAAGATTGATACCAGAACTGGACGTGAGGAGTTGAACAAATTGGCGCAGGAAGCAGGACGATTGGGCAAAACATCGCAGGAGGATGTCTTGGGCTTCGTGAAAGCTGCCGACCAAATCAATGTGGCTTTGGACGACCTCGGTGATGGGGCTACGCTGACTCTTTCAAAATTGACAAACATCTTCGGTGACGAGGAACGCCTCGGCACGGAGAAGGCTCTGCTTGCCGTGGGTTCCGTTATTAATGAGTTGTCGCAGAACTGCACGGCTTCGGCTCCTTATCTCGCAAACTTCACACAGCGCATGGCTGGCGTGGGTGCCCAGGCGAAGATGACTATCCCGGAAATCATGGGCTTCGCTGCGGTGTTGGATAGCCAGGGACAGGCGGTGGAGATGTCGGCAACTGCTGTTTCCAAAGTCATTATGGATATGTTCAAGGAGAACGACAAGATAATAAAGGCTACGGGACTTAATGCTAAGGAGTTCAACGAAACGCTGAAGAAGAGTACTAACGAGGGACTGCTGATGTTGCTGGATCGTCTTCACGAACTCGGCAACATCGACGTACTTGCTCCAGTCTTCAAGGACATGGGCGAGAACGGTGCTCGTGCTGCGCAGGTGATTTCGGCTCTTGCTGGCAACCTCGATATGGTGCGGTGGGAGCAGGAGGAAGCTACTAAGGCGTTTGCGGAGGGTACGTCTGTCACAAATGAGTTCAATGTGCAGAATACTACGGTGCAGGCAGGACTTGACAAGGCTCGCAAGGGCGTGACGGAGATGGCGGTGGCACTCGGTGAGCAGCTGCAGCCAATAATGAAGCATGTCATATCTTCCACTACTTTGTTGTTGAAGTTTATGTCTACTTCTATCACGTTCATCAAGGAGAACGCTTTTACCTTGGCTTCGCTGACTGCTGCTTTCATTGCCTATAAGATTGCGGTGAACGCTTCTAACATCGCTTTCAAGGCGCATTATGCGTGGCTCGTTATCTGCAAGACGGCAACGGCTGCGTACAAAACTACGGTGGCTACCTTACATGCTGCGCACTTACTTCTTCAGATGGGGCTCGCCAAACTGCAGGGCAACTGGGTACGTCAGTCATGGCTGATGTCGGACCTCAAAAAGCAGGGTGCCCTGCTTGCGTCCGGATATGGCGTGATAGCTGCCGGAGCCATTGCTCTCGGAGTGGTTCTGTATAAGCTATACAAGAAGATGACGGAGGTGTCGCAGGCGGAGAATGACCTGCAGGACATCAGAAAGCGTGGGCAGGAAGGCATCATCGACGAGAAGAACGAGATTGACGCGCTTATTGCAGTGGCTCGCGATGAAACGCAGTCGCTGAAGGACAGACACACGGCGATTGATGCGCTCAACAAGATTATTCCGAACTATAATGCCCAGTTGGATGATACCACGGGCAAGTATAAGGAGAACAAGAAGGCTCTTGATGATTATCTGAAGTCGTTGACTCGCAAGTATGAGATTGAGGGTGCTAAGGATAAGTTGCGTGATATCGGAAAGCAGCGTGTCGACCTTAATCTGGAAAAGCAGAGGCAGGAGCGTGTCGTTGCCATGGATGAGATGGAGGCAAGGACGGAAACGGTTATGCCGGGTCAGGAGGGAAAGGTGGTGCAGTTGGGTGTCAACTCGTTGCGTGCCTCGAACAGACGTGCACTTGCCAAGACGAAGGAGGACCTGGCGGAGCTTGACCAGCGTGAGGCGAACATCTTAGGCATATATGGCGAAGACATCAAGAAGGAGGCACTCAATGACACGAAGAAAGAACAGAAGCGGGAACAGCAGACGCAGAACCCTCCATACACGCCTCCTAAGACGGACAAGAAGACGAAGACTGAGGATGTGCTGAAACCGCAGAAGGACTGGAAGACCAGGGAGCAAGCTCTCAACCGCATTGCGTATGCCAAAGGTGAGAAGGACTTCGAGGAGTACACGAACCGTATGACAGAGATTGATATTGAGTACAATCAGAAAGTTATGGCTAATGGCAAAGCTACGAGTGAACAGAAGCTGGAAGCGGAAGCATCATACTATGAGGCGAAGAAGAAGCTCGCTGATGACAAGAACACGCAATCGGCGAAGCAGGAGAACGACTACTATAATGAACTGGTTGCGACAGAGAAACAGCGGTACATTGATGGAAAGGTAGACCAAAAGACGTTTGATGATGCGCTTGAACTCATGGAGTTAGAGCATCTGCGCCGTTTGACGAAGGTCTACACGGACGGATCTAAGGAGCAACTGCAAGCGCAGAAGAATTATCAGAATAAGCTCGTTGAAAACCAAAAGCGCAATCAGAAGATCGTCGAGGACAACGAGAAGAAGCACCAGAAGGAGCTTGCCAAAATCAAAGAGGAATACTTCGGGGATAACAAGGCGGAGAAGAAGGAGAAGTATGATAAGGACTCTTCCGCTTTGGATGAAGTATATGCCCAAGAGATAAAAGCTGCTGGCGACGATGCAAAAGAGAAGTTGCGCATCGAGGAAGCGTATCAAAAGGCAAAGGTGGCACTGGCGAAGAAGTACGGCCAGGAGTATAACGACACGAGCAAGAACTTCCTCGAAAATATGACGGAGGACATCACGGAGTGGCTGAACTCGGACCTCGGACAGGCGGTGCAGGGTTCTTTTGACACGCTGACATCGGGCATGTCTTCAATATTTTCGGGCATGACTTCGCTCATTCAGGCGGAACTGGAGATACAGACTGCTTCCATCGAGAAGCGGTATGACAAGGAGATATCGCAAGCGGAGGGCAACAACTACAAGGTGAAGAAGCTCGAGGAGCAGAAGCAGAAGGAGCTGGCAAAGAAAAAGAACGAGGCAAACAAAAAGATGTTTGCAATGCAGGTCATTCAAGCGGTGGCGCAGACGGCACAGAACGCCATCTCGGCGTATGGCTCGGCAGCGGCAATTCCGCTTGTGGGTTATATCCTGGCACCAGTGGCTGCTGCAATGGCGGTGGCTGCAGGAGCTATTCAGATTGCTGCAATCAAAAAGCAGCAGCAAGCGAGTGAAAGCCAGGGCTATGCAAAGGGTGGCTTCACTCCGAAAGGTTCCAAGTTCCAAGAGGTGGGCGTGGTTCATGCCGGGGAATGGGTGGCGTCTCAGGAGATGCTTGCCAACCCAGTTGCGCGTCCCATCATCAACGCCCTGGACTATGCGCAGCGGACTAACACCATCGGATCCTTACGAGCCGATGATGTGAGTCGGACTATTGCGCCAGTAGCATATAGCACGCCACAACAGCAACAGCCTATCATCGTGCAGCAGCAGCCGGACGGACTGGCTACGGCTGCAATCGTGCAGAACACAAAGGCTATGCAGAGTTATGCTGATACGATGAAGCAGTTGGAGAAGCGATTGAGCGAGCCTTTCGTCACGGTGAACACGGTCACGGGTGACACTGGCATCAAGCAAGCGCAGGACGAGTATGACACACTAATCCGTAACAAGACACCAAAGAGTAGGAGAAAGTGAGTAACCTCTGGTTAATGGTGAGCCTCGCCAATTGTCATTACATACATAGCAATAAATAAGAATATTAGGAGCAAAATCCATGTGGCAAGCGATATATATGATAAAGTGGCAAGTGTTCGTCTTGCAGACTTACCTTTCACATATCTACTTAAAATATACAGTACGACACTACTTGCAATAAGAAATATGAGCAAGTGTGGAAAATCGAAATTCCAATAGTCAATAAAGACAAGACTTGCAACAAAAAGTGTCAAACTTGCGAATATTATAATTAGTGTATGTTTCATTTTGCAAAAGTAATAAAAATGGAAATAATAATCAATGGCAAACAAGCTTTTTTGAAGAAGAACACTTCGTTTGACTTCATCTTCGAGAACCGTCTGTTTACGGGTAGTGACAGCTACACCTTGACAATTACGTTTCCACTAAAGGGATGCGCCCGAAATATAGCCATCTTCGGGCACATCCACAGAGCGGATGTTATCAAGTCAAAGGTGGTATTTGACTGCGACATCCGTGACGGCGCTTTCCTGAAGTCTGGCTCCATCACAATAACAGAAATATCGGACGTAGAAGTAAAAACGCAATTCCTGGAGGGTCGCAGCGAGCAGAACTTTAACGAAACGTTTGACGATATCTATCTCAATGAAATGGATTTGGGATATCCTACCAAGCGCGATAATCTTATAGCAGCAGAAGCGTTCAAACCATATCCAACGAACAACTGGGTGCCGTTGCCGTGGGTAAACAACTATTCCGGCAATCTGCAGAATGCTGTTACTACATCTGTCCATTTCATCACTGGCTTCGAGAATGTCAAAAGTACTCTTTCGTTCCAGCCATACTTATTGTATATCTTGAAGCGTATTTGTTCGCAATTGGGGTATGAGGCGAACTTTGCTGAACTGGAGCAATCGCAATATAAATATCTCTTGATTTGCAATACGCTTCCGGCTGCATGGGCTGCGTGGAACTTTGCCATTGCATTGCCTCATTGGACATTGAACGAGTTTTTTGAGCATCTTGAAAACTTCCTTTTCGGAGATTTTGATATCAACCATAAGGCTAAGCGCATCGAGTTTCATTTCTCTAATAGTCTGGCAAAATCGGCAGGAGAGGTAATCTTAAACAAGGTCTTGGACTCTTACACAACAGAGGTGTCGCAAGAAGATGAAAGCAAGTACATCGCTTCGGCTAACTTGAAATACGCTGATAATGATGCGCTTCTGTGGTCATATTACTCGTGCGACTGGTTTATAAGAGCCAACAAGTCAAAGGCTTTGGTCTATGATACATTTCGGGAATTGATTGACAAGGCAATGACGTTGAAGATTAGCGGTTATTACAAGTCTACGGGGCATAGCGGACATGGATACAGCGAGTCTTTCAGCCGTGGCTATCCAGTTGGAAGTGACGGAAACAGACTGTTTTATTGCAAGGAGATTGATACCTATTTTATAATGTACTGCTACAAATCAGAATTTGTCAGCAAGCATAATGGCATGAAGTGGTACAAGTATTATAACCGTCTGATGCCTGTAAATCAGTTCGGAGATTATTTTGTTGATAATGATGCTGACGATATTGAACTGAAAATCGTTCCTGCATGGATAGAGGGTACTGACGACAAGTATGGCAATTGTATGTTTCTCGACTGCGGAGAGTTGGGCAGTAGAGAAACATGGACTATATCGGAAGACGGTACAGGCTCTTCTGGCTCTGCATCTTCTGGCATCTACATAGGACAAAGACCGAACAATGAAGGGCAATTATCATCGGTACGCTATCACGATGATGTCGACTATGATGCTGGAGACTTGGCACAAGGCACTGCAAGCTATGTGATTGGCAAAGGAGAAACCGAGAAGTCATCTGCATACTTTGATGTTATATATGTCGGCTTTTGGAGTGGACATTATCTTTTCGGCGGTAATCAGCCACATCCTATAATAGATAAGGTGGAGGTTACTGACTCGTTTGGGTATAACAGAACTCAATTCACCTTGCGATTGAAAGACGGCATAGCCAATTCTATGCGCTTGTCAATGCACAAGATTGATGGAAAGCAGAAGTTCCATTTCTCTTTCCTGTCCGACACAATACCAAATCCTCGTGCTTTGTTCTACATACGTGGGCAGAGGTATATATGCGAAAAAATAACTGCCACCTTCCATGAGTCGGGAAAGTCGCAGTTATTAAAAGGAATATTCTATCGTGTCTTAGCTGATTGAACGCTGCAGGGCGGTGGCATGGCGCTCGATGGTGGTGCGCAGCACCTTGGCATAAATCTGTGTGGTCTTAATATCCTGGTGCCCAAGCATACGAGCCACATTCTCTATAGGCACGTCGTGAGCCAATGCCATTGTAGCGAAGGAGTGGCGAGCCACGTGCACAATTTAAGCAAAAGCAACGGAAAGTGAAGATGGAAGAAATGAACTGCAAGTGGTTGAGAATGAGCAATATTTCATAATTCTACCAATTGACTGCAAAGCAAAGCCGAGCAGTCTATTGAGTTATTTCAGTTACCAAACCGTTAGCGGTCAGTTACCGAAACCTGCACTGCTAACGTGGTGAAAAACAAATAGTTTGTCACCAGTGTTTGTTGCACTGTTCTGCACAACTT
>ERZ791794.1298-NODE-1298-length-12913-cov-3.450459_pt1 | contig 12913 bp, 9 predicted proteins | sample MGYA00510312_ERZ791794 | MGnify/ENA primary metagenome ERZ791794 (study PRJEB30046, sample SAMN00791977) | human gut metagenome | study: EMG produced TPA metagenomics assembly of the A metagenome-wide association study of gut microbiota in type 2... | reverse complement strand
TGCCCTTGGCAAAAATATCGTGGTACAGGGCGGAACCTTCTATAACGATGCTGTTTTGCGAAGCTTTGAAAAGATTGCCGGCTGTGAAGCCATCCGTCCGGACATTGCCGGAATCATGGGTGCCTTCGGTGCTGCCCTTATTGCCAGGGAGCGTTACAGCACAGATTACGAAACGACCATGCTGCCCTTTGACAAGATTTTATCCCTGCAGTTTGAAACCAGCATGGCAAAATGTAAGGGCTGTACCAACAACTGCCGTCTGACCATCAACAAGTTCTCCGGTGGACGTCAGTACATTTCCGGCAACCGCTGCGAACGTGGTCTTGGCAAACAGAAAAATGAGAACAACGTTCCCAATCTGTTTGATTATAAATTAAAGAGAGTCTTCGGTTATGAACCGCTTTCAGCCGAAGAAGCCACACGTGGCACGGTCGGCATTCCACGTGTGCTTAACATGTACGAAAATTATCCGTTCTGGGCAACCTTCTTTAAGGAGCTCGGCTACCGTGTGATTCTCTCTCCGGTATCCAATCGTAAGATTTATGAGCTTGGCATTGAATCCATTCCGAGTGAATCCGAATGTTACCCAGCAAAGCTGGCTCACGGACATGTCAGCTGGCTCATTAACCAGAAGGTCGATTTCATTTTCTATCCCGCTCTCTTTTATGAACGTAATGAATTTGAGGACGCCAACAATCACTACAACTGCCCGATTGTTACCTCTTATTCCGAAAATATCAAGAATAACGTGGAAGAAATCGAACGTGGTGAAGTCATTCTAAGGAATCCCTTCATGTCCTTCCGCGACCTCAAAACCATTACTGAAGCACTGGTTCGTGAGTTTAAAGAGCTTCCCTCCAAAGAAGTCATTGCTGCAAGTGAAAAGGCATGGAACGAATTAAATGCCGCACGTACCGACATGCAGAAAAAAGGGGAGGAAACCCTACAGTATTTAAAGGAGACCGGAAAACGTGGTATTGTTTTAGCCGGAAGACCTTATCATATCGACCCTGAAATCAACCATGGTATTCCGGAGCTGATTACCTCTTATGATATTGCTGTTTTAACCGAGGATTCCGTTTCCCATCTGGCGAAGCCGGAACGTCCGTTAATCGTTTCCGACCAGTGGATGTACCATTCCCGTCTCTACGCAGCCGCAAGCTATGTAAAGACCGTAGATAATCTGGATCTGATTCAGTTAAATTCCTTTGGCTGTGGTCTGGATGCTGTTACGACTGATCAGGTTAATGATATTCTGACAGGCTCAGATAAGATTTATACCTGTCTGAAAATTGATGAGGTAAATAACCTCGGCGCTGCCAGAATCCGTATCCGATCCCTGCTCTCTGCGATCCGTGTCAGGGAAAAGCTGAACAAACAGCGTACGATCCGCTCCAGTGCCATCACGAAGGTGCCCTTTACTGAGGAAATGCGAAAGGACTATACCATTCTTGCCCCGCAGATGTCTCCAATCCATTTCGATGTCATTGAGGCTGCGTTCCGTGCCTGCGGATACAACTTTGAGATTCTCGGAAACGATAACCGTCGTGCCGTAGATGTCGGATTAAAATATGTAAACAACGATGCCTGCTATCCTTCCTTAATGGTGGTCGGTCAGATTATGGATGCTTTGCTGTCCGGTAAATATGATCTTAACAAGGTAGCCGTCATTATGACACAAACCGGTGGCGGATGTCGTGCAACCAACTATGTAGGTTTTATCCGCCGCGCCTTAGAGAAGGCTGGAATGCCGCAGATCCCGGTTATTTCCTTGAATCTTGGCGGTATTGAAACAAACCCCGGATTCCATCTGAATGCCGAAATGCTGATGCGTGTTGCCTACGCTGCCATCTTTGGCGATATCTTCATGCGCTGTGTATACCGTATGCGTCCTTATGAACAGACCAAAGGCTCTGTAGAAGAAGTACATCAGAAATGGTTAAAGAAGTGCTGCGAATTTGTTTCCGGAAAACATATGCGTTTTGCCACTTTTAACAAAATGTGCCGTCAGATCATTGCCGACTTCGATGCAATTCCGATTAGGAATGAGGTAAAGCCCCGTGTCGGTATCGTCGGTGAAATTCTGGTAAAATTTGCACCAGCTGCCAACAATTACCTTGTGGAGCTCTTAGAATCCGAAGGTGCAGAAGCCGTTGTGCCGGATCTGGTAGACTTCATGCTCTACTGCTTCTACAACCAGATTTATAAGGCTGATTATCTGGGCATGAGCAAAAAGACCGCCCTGATTTCCCGTCTCGGTATCCGTGGCATTGAATTCCTTCGCGGAAGTGCACGCCATGCCTTTGAGAAGAGTACCCACTTCACGCCTCCGAGCAGCATTTATGAAACGGTGGAAAATGCAAAAACGATCGTAAACATTGGTAACCAGACCGGAGAAGGATGGTTCCTGACCGGTGAAATGATTGAACTGATCCACAGCGGTGTCAATAACATCGTCTGCACCCAGCCGTTTGCCTGCCTGCCCAACCATGTCGTAGGTAAAGGTGTCATCAAAGAGCTTCGCAAGCACTATCCATTAAGCAACATTGTTGCCATCGACTACGATCCGGGTGCCAGTGAAGTAAACCAGTTGAACCGTATTAAACTGATGCTTTCTACAGCTCAGAAAAATCTTCATAAGAAGGAGGAGAAGGCTCTATGATCAAGCAGGAAATCAACGAACTGAAACGCCTTTATACCCCAAGCAACTGCTCCATTACCAGAATCTGTGGCTGCTATGTCGATGGGGAAAAGAATAAAAAGACCGAATTTAAAGAAGCCTTTCTCTCCCTGCCGGAAGAAGAAATTTTTAAATACTTTGAACTACTGCGCAAAACCTTATCGGGAAGTCTCGGAAAGAATCTCTTAAATCTGGACTTTCCCCTTGCAAGTGAACAGGAAGGAGGCACCCAGGCTGCCCTTCTTGCCCTGCGCGACAGTAAATTAAAGGATGATGCCTTAATCGAAGAGTTTTATGACCGTGTCATCAATACGTATGAATACGTCGGCAACTACCTGATTCTGCTCATCCATGACGCTTATGACGTTCCGGGAAAGACCACGGACGGTTTAACCATGGATGATGCTTCTGATACGGTATTTGAATACATCATGTGCTGTATCTGTCCGGTGAATCTTTCAAAGCCCGGCTTAAGCTATGACAGCATCAACAATGAATTCCACAACCGTATCCGTGACTGGGTGGTAGAAATGCCCGAAACCGGCTTTCTCTTCCCGAGCTTCAACGACCGTGCAACCGATATTCACTCTACGCTCTTCTATTCCAAGAATCCAGAGGAAGCACATAGCGAATTCGTAGAAAACATTCTTGGCTGTACCATGCCTTTGTCTGCCGGGACACAGAAGGAAGCCTTTCAGGCTTTGATCGAGGAAACGCTTGGCGATGAGGTCGAATACGAAGTGGTGAAAAATATCCATGAGAATTTGACGGAAATGATCGAGGAGCACAAAGAGATTCCGGAGCCTTTAACTCTTGACAAGCATCAGGTGAAAAGCCTCTTTGAAAAGAGCGGCGTCAAGGAAGAAAAACTGACTGATTTCGATAAGCTCTATGATGCAGCCGCCGGAGAAGATACCTCTCTCTTTGTGAACAATGTGGCAAATGTCCGCACCTTCGAGGTAAAGACCCCCGATGTTGTCGTAAAGGTGAATCCGGAACGTGCGGATCTGGTCAATACCCTGCAGATCGACGGCAAACGCTGTCTTGTCATCGAAATCAACGATCATGTTGAAGTGAACGGCATTACCATTCATCAGGGTGTATCCTTAGAAGATGTGGCGGATGAAGAAGAATAGAAAATCAGAAAATGCTGATAACCAATTCTTTTTCGAATGATTATCAGCATTTTTATTATTTCTATGTTTGTATTTCTGTTTCTTTCTTTCCTGATCTGCTATACTCTTTCTGTCATGGATCAGAGTAGTTCCCATATACTTATTACAAGTTACTATTACGAAAACAGATCACGATACCAGCGCAGAGCCGTAATGTACGCATCATATACCTGTTTGGAATCCATATGGTTCAGTAACATGGTGCGGTCAATTTCCTGCCAGTTGGCACTCTCATACTGCTTCACAAACTCTAACACCGGTGCAAAGTGTCCTTTATCCTCAATGAGTGCTTCCTCAATCTCCTTAGAAACCTTTACCATCTTAAGAGCCTCTTCCATCGGCTTATTAATAATAAGATCAAGTACCGAGAACAATCCCATTAAGAACAACTCTCCTGCCTGACCGCCCATTTCGAATACAGTTGCCAGATTCTCTGCGAATTTCGCCCGAAGCAGGGAAACACGCATAATCTCATTCGGACGATCTGCACAGAGCTGACTGGTCACCGCCGTGTTGATCCATTTCTTCAATTCCTTCTGTCCTAACATGGCTGCTGCATGACGGATGGATGTAATCTCAGAATTGACCGTCATATGGTTCACCATCTTCAACAGAGAAATCACAAGAGCCGTATCTCTTCCGATGACATCGGCTGCCTTTGTCAAATCAAAGTCCGGTTCATTCACAATATTCAGAAGTTCAATATAATTCACCTTCAACGGAGAGACCTTTGCCTCTCCCTTCGTTACCGGCATACGGTAGAATGCTCCTTCATAGAGCTGGTAGCCGCCCTCTGCCTTCAACTGCTCGAAAATTTCCTGTGTATCAATATTTCCGGCACAAAGCTTGATGTTCGGATAAATCTTCGTAAAATAAATTCTTGCCTTCGTAATATCAATCTTCTTATGATCGAGCAGAATATAATCCATCAGAAGAAGAACCTGGCGGTAATCCTCAAAGCTGGATACCGGCAGTTTACGAATAGCAAGCTTATATCCGCTGTTCTTTAATTCTTTCAGGCGGTTAATGTACATGTCATTCGGCAGAACTGCATTATCTACAAGCAGCACCACGCGGTCATGCGGCGCCTTACACTGTTCATTGATATCCGTAAACAGAGAAATATTATTTATGGAAATAAATACTTCCTTGTCTCCGGAAAGGGTCTCGATTCCCATATTTTCAATCAGTTCAAACCCCTGAATCTGTCCTACTCCATCATGCATTCCGGTTCCTAAGAAGCTGGGATTTAAAAGGAAGTTCTTCTTCTGGGTAAATAAGGAATATGCCTTCACGGTCATATTTTCATCAAATAAAGGTATTAACGTTGCAAGCATTTTGTCTTCGCCTTTCTCTCAAAAATACCAATCATCTATCTGTCTGGAACTACAATAACGATTCCGAATCGTCATGTTTATTTTACACTAAAAAACATCCAGTGTCTACTCACCACATACGTCTTCTTTCAAAAAGGAACATAATTTTTCATTTGGATATCCAAGGACTCCTGCCAGAAGTGTTTTCACATAAACCATCTCTTTCGTCATCCCATAAACCGGAACTGCACCTGCTTCCATCATCCATACGCCGGAAGCATATGCCGCCTCATTTGGACAAGGTGTTACGATTACCGGGATCCTGGCTTCCCTGCAGCGCATCAGGAACGGAAGCATGGAATACTCCGATTTCTGTTCCTCGTTCGTTCCTCCAATACAGGCTGTTGCCGAATGATACAGACCATGGATGACTGCACGGATTTCTTTATTAAGTACAATCTGCTGATAATTAAGCCCCACATATGGTTCTATGCACAGGACATCGCTTTTCAATTCTCCCATACGGGATAGGTCAATTCCATTGCCATTCCGCTGACTGCAGATCTTATCGCGTTTCAGTTCTTCCGTCCATTGGTTCAAGTGCATCGCTGCCCTGGAACATTCACCTTCCATCACCTTTGAGACTTCACCCAGGCAAACCGCATCACGGCTGTAAAAGTCGTTGGAATAATCCCCGCTGCTTACAAGATGTCCTCCATGATGAAGAAAGCACCTTCCGTCCTCATTCCGGTACACCACATAGACACCGGAATGAATTCCTGCACAAATCAGCTCCACAGAACGCCGGAAGTTCTCATTTCCGTTCGCGCCCTCCTGATTAAGCGGCAGCTGGCTGGATACCAGAAATACCGGAATCTCCACCTTCGATAACGCTAACGCAAGCAGGGAAGCTGTATAGGCCAGCGTATCTGTCCCATGGGCAATCACGATTCCCCGATACTGTGAAAAATCACACTTTTTAAAAAAACGGAGTAATTCGTTCCATTTCGGAATCGTCATATTTTCGCTTAATGTATTTAAAATGGTAACTACATCAAATTTCTGATGAGCGCAGGGCGAATCCGATTCTTCAAAATATTGCAGAAGCAACGCTTTCGCTTTCTGAACGTCCACATCCCGCCGGTTCCCCTGTTCATCCCCGAAGGAACAGATCGTGCCTCCGGTTAACAATAATAAAATCTTACCTTCGCTCTCCATCATGCACTTAATCTCTCCGGAACACATCTCTGGTATATACCTTCTCCTTCACATCGTCCAGACAGGCATCGTAACGGTTTGCAATGATTGCCTGACTCATTTCCTTAAACCTTGAAAGGTCATTCACGACACGGCTTCCAAAGAAGGTACTTCCATCTTCCAGTGTCGGCTCATAAACAATAACCGTTGCGCCCTTTGCCTTAATTCTCTTCATAACGCCCTGAATGGAGGACTGACGGAAATTGTCAGAATTGGACTTCATGGTGAGACGATATACTCCAACCACGACTTCCTTTTCCTTGTCAAGCTCATATTCCCCGTTCGCTTCATAACCACCTGCAAGCTCCAATACCCTGTCTGCAATGAATTCCTTCCGCGTACGGTTACTGTCTACGATGGCTGTCATCATATTCTGTGGCACATCCTGATAATTGGCAAGAAGCTGCTTTGTATCCTTCGGCAGACAATAACCGCCATAACCAAAGGAGGGATTGTTATACTGATCCCCGATACGAGGGTCAAGGCAGACACCCTTAATAATCTGCCGGGTATCCAGGCCCTTCATCTCTGCATATGTGTCCAGCTCGTTAAAATACGATACACGCAGTGCCAGATAGGTATTGGCAAACAGTTTCACGGCTTCTGCTTCCGTATACCCCATGATTAAGGTATCGATGTTCTCTTTGATGGCCCCCTGCTGCAAGAGGTGTGCAAAGGTATTAGCAGCCTCCACTAGCTCCGGATTCTCCATATCTGTTCCAACAATAATTCTGGAAGGATACAGGTTGTCATACAGTGCCTTGGATTCCCTTAAGAACTCCGGACTGAACAGAATCCGGTCACAATGATACTTCTCCCGTACCGCAACTGTAAAGCCTACCGGAATCGTCGACTTGATTACCATAACAGCCTTCGGATTGACCTGCATCACAAGCCGGATAACCGCTTCTACCGCAGAGGTATCGAAGAAATTCTTCTTTGAATCATAATTGGTCGGTGTTGCAATTACGACAAACTCAGCATCCCGGTAAGCCGCCTCTGCATCTGTGGTTGCCACAAGATTCAAATCCTTTTCCCTTAAATATTTCTCAATATATTCGTCCTGGATCGGTGACTTGTGCTGATTAATCAGATTCACCTTTTCTTCTATAATATCCACTGCCATCACTTCATTGTGCTGTGCCAGCAAGGTCGCAATACTTAAGCCGACATATCCTGTTCCTGCTACTGCAATCTTCATCTGTTTTCCTCCTGACCGTAAAATTCCTGATACCACTGTGCAAAATTCCTTAATCCGGTTCGCAAGTCCGTTTTCGGGCAATAATCAAAGTCCTCCTGCAAGGCCTCTGTGTCTGCATACGTCACGGGTACATCTCCCGGCTGCATCGGCACAAGCTTCTTATGTGCTTCAAAATCATAGTCTGCCGGAAGGACTCCTGCTGCTACCAGCTCCTGCTGCAGAATATCCACAAAATCAAGCAGATTCTCCGGATGTCCGCCTCCAATATTATATACCTTGTACGGAGGAACCGGTAATCCGTCTGCTCCGTTTACCCGTTCCGGAGCCCCCTTCATCACACGCACGATTCCTTCCACAATATCATCCACATAGGTAAAATCCCTGCGGCAGTTTCCGTAATTAAAAATCTCGATGGTTTTCCCCTGAAGAAGCTTATTTGTAAAACCAAAGTATGCCATATCCGGTCTTCCTGCCGGTCCATAAACGGTAAAAAACCGTAAGCCGGTAGATGGAATGTTATATAACTTGCTGTAGGCATGTGCAAACAATTCATTCGACTTCTTCGTTGCTGCATACAAAGAGACCGGATGATCTACCGGATCCTCAGTAGAAAACGGCACCTTCTCATTCCCTCCATAAACAGAAGAAGACGATGCATATATAAGATGCGCAACGCCCTGTTTTCCATCATCGTAGGAATGACGGCATGCCTCTAAAAGATTGTAAAATCCAATCATATTAGAAGAAATATATGCATCCGGATTCGTAATGGAATACCGTACACCTGCCTGTGCCGCAAGATTTACAACAATCTGTGGTTCATAGGCTTCGAACAATTCCTGTATCATTGGGCGATCAGCAATATCTCCCTTTTTGAATATCCATTCCGTTTCCGGATATTCCTTTGATAGCTTCTCTATTTGTTTAAGTCTCCACTCTTTAATACGGACATCATAATAATCATTCAGATTATCAATCCCAATGATTCTTTCCGGCTTTTTTCCTTTTAAAAGTCTCATTACAAGATTGGCTCCGATAAAACCAGCTGCTCCGGTGACAAGTATTGTGGTTCCTTTCAGATTTAACTCATGCATATTTATTCTCTTTACCCTTCCAAATCATCCATCAATCTATTATCCTAATAACCCACATAAAGTAGGACTTGTATGCTTTCAGAAAATCTGCATACGCACCCTACTTTTGTGACTAGTATAATTATTTATACTTTACCATTAATTCAGATAATTGTAAATGTCCTCGTTCCCTCCCACATTATTCTTAAGAACGATCGGGCAAAAGACTCTCAAATATTTCCCCTAAATCTGAGCTTCTCTATCATCTTGAATTTAACTCACACTTATTACATGTTTTGATTTTGCCCTTTCCCCAAGCCATTCAGGACCTCTTCAACTGCCGTGATGTAAGCAATGAATGGGAACGGACATTCATGTAATGAATCCCCCTTTCTCATTCTATATTATAATTAAAACCTCTGTTGTGAAAATTTTTAGACTGAATTGTATTTTTTGTGTAATAAAAAAACCTATACCGCCATTTTAAGCCTATATGTGATTTTATCTTCGAAATAATCCAAAAAATAATATTTTAAGCAGTTTATACATTGGCGAATGCCATGATCTTCATTTATCTGCTTTTCCAGATGTCTCTCTCATACTCTTCAATCGTCCGGTCAGAGGAAAAGTATCCGGCTTTTGCAATGTTAATAAGCATCATCTTTGCGAATTTCTCACGGTCGTTGTAGCAGGCATAGGCCTCTTCCTTCTTTTCACAGTACTCTTTAAAGTCAAGGAGGGTCATGAACCAGTCCTTGTTTAAAAGCTCCTTCTGCAAGCGTGTGAGATTCTCTTCCTGTCCGATGGCAAGGAGCTCCTTCGATGTAATAAAATCAACTGCTTCCTTAATATCCGGATCCTTCTCATAAAAATTCCTTGATACATAATCGGACTTTTCATAATGTGCAATGACTTCCTCACTGGATGCTCCGAAAATAAAGATATTGTCATCTCCTACAAGTTCATGAATCTCCACATTCGCACCGTCTTCGGTTCCAAGCGTTACCGCACCGTTTAACATGAACTTCATGTTGCCGGTTCCGCTCGCCTCCTTGGAAGCAAGTGAAATCTGCTCAGAAAGATCGGTCGCCGGGATCAGCTTCTCTGCCTTGGTTACATTATAATTTTCCACCATAACGACCTTTAAATAAGGGCTCACCTCAGGATCTGCATTCACAAGCTCCTGCAGACATAAAATCAGATGAATGATATCCTTGGCAATCACATAAGCCGGTGCTGCCTTTGCACCAAAGATTACCGTAATCGGTGTTTCCGGTTTCTTTCCTGCCTTGATTTCCAGATATTTATGAATCACGAACAGGGCGTTCATCTGTTGTCTCTTATACTCATGAAGCCGCTTGATCTGGGTATCAAAGATGCTGTCCGGATTTAAGGTAAGATTCTGTGTTTCCTTTAAATAAGCACACAGCTCCTTCTTATTTTCCATCTTCACATCCAGGAGCTTTTTAAGCAATTCCGGATCGTCCTGATACGCTAAGAGCTTTGTTAACTCCATGGCATCCTTACGGTATCCTCTTCCGATTGTTTCATCCAGGAGCGCCGTGAGCCTTGGATTACAATGTAACAGCCAGCGGCGGAACGTGATGCCGTTCGTCTTATTATTAAATTTCTCCGGATAAAGCTCATAAAACGGATGAAGCTCGGTCTTTTTCAGAATATCCGTGTGAAGGGATGCCACACCGTTTACGGAAAAGCCGTAATGAATATCCAGGTGTGCCATATGCACAGTGTCATTGCGGTCGATAATGACTACCTTTTCATCATCGAATTTACGGCGTACCTTGTCATCAAGGACTTCAATGATCGGAACGAGCTGCGGCACAACCTTATTCAGATAGGCAATCGGCCACTTTTCCAATGCTTCTGCCAAAATCGTATGATTCGTATAAGCACAGGTCTTTGACACAATAGCAATGGCCTCGTCCATTGCTATGCCCCGCTCCATCAGCAGGCGGATCAGCTCCGGAATAATCATGGTCGGATGCGTATCGTTAATCTGGATCACCGCATAGTCTGACAGATCATGCAGATTTGAGCCACGCTTTACGCTTTCGTCCAGAATAAGCTGTGCGCCGCTGCTTACCATAAAGTACTGCTGATAAATACGAAGCTGTCTTCCTTCCTCATCCGAATCATCCGGATAAAGGAACAGCGTCAGATTTTTCTCAATGTCCGTTTTATCAAAGGAAATGCCATCCTGAACCAGATTCTCATCCACGGAATCCAGATCAAATAAATGAAGCTTATTGGTGTGATTTTCATAACCTGTCACATCAATGTCATACATTCTGGCATTCACCTTCAGATTGCCAAAGCTTACCGGATAAACCACCTCGGTACGGTTCAGCCAGCTTTGCGGCTCCATCCAGGGATTCGGAGTTTCCTTCTGCAGGTTCTTTTCAAATTCCTGCTTAAAAAGTCCCAGATGATAATTTAATCCAATTCCATCTCCGTTTAGGCCTAAGGTTGCCATGGAGTCAAGGAAGCAGGCAGCCAGTCTTCCAAGCCCGCCGTTTCCAAGAGACGGTTCAGGCTCAATCTCTTCAATTGCTGCAAGACTCTTTCCGTTACTTGAAAGAATATCCTTTACTTCATCATAAATTCCAAGATTAATCAGATTGTTGGAAAGAAGCTTGCCGATCAGGAACTCTGCAGAAACATAGTAGATCTTCTTTCCCTTCTGCTCGCTCTGTGCACGCTCTCTTTCCTTTGCCATCTCTTTCACAAGCTCAAGGAGCATGAAATAAATCTCCTTCTCGCCTGCTTCCTGAATGGACTTTCCAAGTTTTTGTTCCAATAATTCTTTATTCAACATCTGTTTTCTCCTTTTCGGGGGGAATACTATCCTTTTACGGCTCCGGATGCCACACCTTTAATAATATATTTCTGTCCGGACAGATATACAATGATAATCGGGATTATGGTTAACATAATACTTGCCATCATTGGTCCCATCTCAACCTTTCCGTAGCTTCCCCGGAAATACTGGATGAGCATCGGGATCGTTTTATATTTCTTAATATCAAGCACCAGGGTCGGAAGAAGATAATCATTCCATACCCACATGGCTTCCAGGATTCCTACGGAAATCATCGTTGGTGCCAGCATATGCATATCAATCTTAAAGAACGTCTGGATCGGATTACAGCCATCGATCAGGGCTGCCTCTTCTACCTCAAGCGGAATGGACTTTACGAAGCCACAGAACATGAATACGGCAAGTCCTGCCCCGAATCCAAGATAGATTACCCAGATATTCCAGGGAGTATTTAAATGAAGCTTATCTGCGGTCTGTGACAGGGTAAACATCACCATCTGAAAAGGAACCACCATCGAAAAGACAAACAGGAAATAAAGAGCCTTCGAAAGGATGCCCTTTACACGGGTAATGTACCATGCACACATGGAACAGAAAAGCAGAATCGCTGCCACGGAAGTAATCGTAATAAATAAGCTGTAGCCCAGACTGTTCAAAAAGCCTTTGGATTCAATGGCATTAATATAGTTTTCCAAACCTGCAAAGGTTTCTGCGGTAGGAAGCTTGAAAACGCTTCCGGTGCTGATGGCAGATTCCTTTTTCAGGGAATTGATCAAAATCATAAAAACAGGATAAATCCATAACAGGGAGAGAATGGTCAAAATGACAACTAATATGGTATTTCCGACTTTTTTCTTTGTATTCATTACTGCTGCACCTCCCTTGATCTGGTTGCTCTAAGCTGGAACAGGGAAATAAAGATTACCAGTGCACAGAAGATCACTGCCTTCGCCTGTCCATAACCCTTCCACTGCATACCGGAGCGTGCATAGAAGGTATTGTAAATGTTAAGGGCCATCATATCGGTCATATGGTTCGGATCCCCTCCGGTCAACGCAAGGTTCTGGTCAAACAGCTTGAAGGAATTCGTTAAGGTTAAGAAAATACAAATGGTAACGGAAGACATTACCATGGGGATTTTAATTTTAAACAACGTCTGCAGGCGGTTTGCTCCGTCAATCTCGGCTGCTTCAATTAAAGAATCCGGAACGTTCTGCAGGCCTGCAATGTAAATAATCATCATGTAACCAATCTGCTGCCATCCCATCAGGATAATGAGTCCCCAGTAGCCTGCGGTTGCATTTAATGCAAGCAGGGGCTGTTCTAAAATCGTCATCACACAGTTAATCAGGATCTGCCAGATATAACCAAG
>ERZ791794.1295-NODE-1295-length-12928-cov-3.623087_pt1 | contig 12928 bp, 7 predicted proteins | sample MGYA00510312_ERZ791794 | MGnify/ENA primary metagenome ERZ791794 (study PRJEB30046, sample SAMN00791977) | human gut metagenome | study: EMG produced TPA metagenomics assembly of the A metagenome-wide association study of gut microbiota in type 2... | reverse complement strand
GATTCTTCCCGTTCACCAAGAGCTACAGCAGCGGTTTCATCATGCCTACCTATGGCGACGAAACGGCACGAGGCTTCTATCTGCGTGATGGCGGATATTATTTCGCCATGAATGATAAATGGGATTTGAAACTGCTGGGTGAAATCTACACCAAGGGTTCCTGGGGTATCTCGGCAGCCAGCAACTATCGCAAGCGATACAAATATTCCGGATCGTTCTATTTCAGCTATCAGGACACCAAGAATGGTGATAAGGGCATGCCTGACTTCACCGAGCAGGAGAGTTTCAAGATTCAGTGGAGCCATCGCCAGGACTCGAAGGCCAATCCGTTCAGTTCGCTTTCGGCAAGCGTCAACTTCGCCACATCGAGCTACGAGCGCAATAACCTCAACTCGCTCTACAATCCGCAGACGATGACGCAGAGTACGAGAACCTCTTCCGTAAGCTGGAGCACCAACTTCTCGAGCATCGGAATGTCGCTCAGCTCTACCGCCAACCTCTCGCAGAACATGCGCGACTCGTCGATAGCCATGACGCTGCCCGACCTGAACATCAGCATCTCGCGCTTCTATCCGTTCCGCAGAAAGAAGATGGTGGGCGACGAGAAATGGTACGAGAAGATTGCCATGAGCTATACGGGTCACATCTCCAACAGCATCAATACCAAGGAGGATAAGCTGATGCACAGCTCCCTGATCAAGGATTGGCGCAACGGATGGCAGCATCAGATTCCGGTGAGCGCATCGTTCACCCTCTTCAAGTATCTCAACGTAACGCCATCGTTCAACTTCACCGACCGTATGTACACCAACAAGGTGGAGAAATCGTGGGATGCTACCACCCAGAAGGAGGTGTGCGATACCACCTACGGCTTCCACAACGTGTATAACTGGAACATGAGCGTGGGAATGAGTACGAAGATTTATGGCTTCTGGATTCCTAACCGCAAGCTGTTCGGCAATAGGATAGACAGGATCCGCCACGTCATTACCCCAACGGTGAACTTCAGTTATGCGCCAGATTTCGGAGCATCCCGCTATGGCTACTGGGATACTTATCAGAAGACCGATGCCGACGGCAATGTGTCGCTGGTAAGTTATTCGCCTTATCAGAACGCCCTCTATGGTGTGCCAGGCAAGGGAAAGAGCGGAAATATTTCGTTTACCCTGGGCAACAACCTGGAAATGAAATGGAGGGATAAGAACGACAGCTTGAAGAAGGTGAGTCTCATTGATGCGTTCGACATCAACATGAGCTATAACACCGCAGCCAAGGTGCGCCCTTGGAGTGATATGAACATCAACCTGCGCCTGAAGTGGTGGAAGAACTATACATTCAATATGAATGCCGTGTTCGCTACCTATGCCTACGAGATGGACGATAAAGGCAACGTGTATGTGGGTAATCACACGGAGTGGGGCAAGGGCCGATTCGGCCGTTTCCAGGGTATGTCGCAGAACTTCTCGTTCACGCTGAATCCGGAAAAACTGAAGAAACTCTTTGGTGGCGGCAGCGATGAGGACGACCGCGATAAGAACAAGCGTAAAGATGACGACGATGAAGGCTTGGATACCGACATCGAGAGCAACGTGGATGATAATATAGAAAAGGGTAAGACGGCTGCCAAGAAGAGCGGAGGCGGAAAGGCCAAGACTGATTCGGATGGCTACATGGCATTCAAGATGCCTTGGTCGCTCACCTTTGGATATGGTGTCACCATGCGCGAGGATACCCGCCGTGAGAAGTTCAACGAGAAGACGATGCGCTATCCGTATAAGTTCACCCAGACGCTGAACATGAGTGGTAACATTCGCATCAGCGACGGCTGGAACATCAGCTTCTCTTCTGGTTACGATTTCGATAACTCGAAAATCAGTATGACCACAGCCAGTCTGGCACGCGACCTCCACTGCTTCAACATGAGCTGTTCGGTGGTACTTGCACCATACACCAGCTACAATTTCACCTTCCGATGCAATGCAGCCACATTGACGGATGCCCTGAAGTATGACAAGCGAAGCGGCTATTCTAATGCCGTGCAGTGGTATTAAGCAGAGTATAATCGAATGATATGCTGAGGAATTAGCAAAGAAATAATTAAACGAGGACAGCTAGTATTGAAAAAATGCTAGTTTTCCTCGTTTTTTTTTATGATATATTTTGTAATCTCGGATAATAATCGTATTTTTGTACCGAAGATTTTGAAAATAAACATTATACGTAAATTTATAAAACCATGAGTAAGAAAATTACAACTATCCTAACTTTCGCTATGCTGGGGGCACTTCAGGCTTCAGCACAGCAGCAGACACAGTTATCTTATTGGTTCGACACGCCTGTCACCTTGCAGGGACAGCAGATTTGGTATGGCGGCCATCTTGAGAAATGGACGCACAAGAAGCCTATCTCGGCTGGTGATACCGCCCGCAATCCTGATCCTGATTGGGAGTCTAAGTCGTTGCCTATCGGTAATGGCAGCATCGGTGCCAATATCCTGGGTTCCGTGGAAGCTGAGCGCATCACGTTGAATGAGAAGACACTCTGGCGTGGCGGTCCGAACACCAGGAAGGGTGCTGCCTATTATTGGAATGTGAACAAGAATTCTGCCCATGTGATGCAGGAAATCAGAGATGCCTTCGCTGCCAACGATTGGGAAAAGGCATCCCAGCTCACCCGCAAGAACTTCAACAGTCCTGTGCCTTACGAATCTTATGCCGAGGACCCATTCCGCTTCGGTAGCTTTACCACAATGGGCGAGGCGTATATCGAGACGGGACTGAGCACTGTGGGCATGTCGGATTATCGCCGCGCCTTGTCGCTTGATTCAGCTTTGGCTTCGGTTTCCTTTGTCAAGGATGGCGTAAGATACCAGCGTGAGTATTTCATCTCTTACCCAGCCAATGTGATGGCTATCCGCTATAAGGCTTCCCGTCAGGGCAAGCAGAATCTCGTGTTCTCCTATGCGCCTAACCCTGTTTCTACGGGCAGACTGGTGGCTGATGGCAGAAACGGCTTGCTTTGGGATGCACGTCTCGATAACAACGATATGCAGTATGCCATTCGCATCCGTGCCATCAACAAGGGCGGTAGCCTCTCTAACGAAGGCGGAAAACTGACCGTGAAGGGGGCTGATGAGGTGGTTTTCCTCATTTCTGCCGATACCGATTATAAGGCAAACAATAACCCTGATTACAATGATCCTAAGACCTATGTGGGCGTGGATCCGCTGGCTACCACCCAGGATTGGGTGAGCAAGGCTGAAGGCAAGGGCTATGTGCAGTTGCTCGATGAGCATTACAAGGATTACAGCCGCCTGTTCAATCGGGTAAGCTTGAACCTGAACGATGTAGATAAAGCCAACGATATGCCTATCGATCAGCGCCTGGCCAACTATCGCAAGGGTGCCAAGGATTTCTATCTGGAGCAGCTCTACTATCAGTTTGGCCGCTATCTGCTCATCGCCTCTTCACGTCCTGGCAATATGCCAGCCAACCTGCAGGGTGTATGGCATAACAACGTGGATGGTCCTTGGCGTGTTGACTACCATAACAACATCAATCTTCAGATGAATTATTGGCCAGCCTGCACCACCAACCTGAGCGAGTGCGAGCTTCCGCTCTTCGACTTCATCCAGACACAGGTGAAGCCGGGTGAGAAGACTGCCAAGTCATATTATGGTACCCGTGGCTGGACCACATCGGTATCCAGCAACATCTTCGGTTTCACCTCTCCTTTATCTAGTGAAGACATGTCGTGGAACTTCTCTCCATTCGCTGGTCCATGGTTGGCTACCCATCTTTGGGATTATTATGACTATACCCGTGATAAGAAGTTCCTGAGCGATACGGCTTACGATATCATCAAGGGAAGTGCCAACTTCGCAACCGATTATCTGTGGCATCGCAAGGATGGTGTCTATACAGCGGCTCCTTCCACATCTCCAGAGCATGGACCTATAGACGAGGGTGCTACCTTCGCCCATGCCGTGATTCGTGAGATTTTGCTCGATGCGGTGGAGGCTAGCAAGATATTGGGCAGGGATGCCAAGGATCGCAAGCAGTGGGAAGATGCCCTGAAGCACATTGCCCCTTATCAGATAGGCCGCTATGGTCAGTTGATGGAGTGGTCTAAGGATATCGATGATCCTAAGGATGAGCATCGCCATGTGAACCATCTCTTCGGTTTGCATCCGGGCCGCACCATTTCGCCTATCACCACTCCTGAGTTGGCGAAGGCTTCCAAGGTGGTGTTGGAGCATCGTGGCGATGGTGCCACGGGATGGTCGATGGGTTGGAAGTTGAACCAGTGGGCTCGTCTGCACGATGGCAACCATGCCTACAAGCTTTATGGAAACCTGTTGAAGAACGGTACGCTGGATAATCTTTGGGATACGCATGCCCCATTCCAGATTGACGGTAACTTTGGCGGCACTGCGGGTGTCACCGAGATGCTGATGCAGAGTCACATGGGCTTTATCCATCTCCTCCCAGCCCTGCCTGATGCATGGCAGAAGGGGTCCATCAAGGGCCTCCGTGCCAAGGGTAACTTCACGGTAGATATCTATTGGGATAAGGGTCGTCTTACCAAGGCAGTCATCCTCTCCGGTTCCGGTGAACCATGCCAGGTAAGATATGGAGATAAGGTGAAGAAGATGAAGACTCAGAAGGGCAAGACCTACGAGGTTAAGTTCTAACAGGCTGTCTGCAAGGACAGTCCCAGACTGATTTTATTGTTGGCTTCTGCTAGGCACTTGTTGCCGATATGCAGATATTTCTGTGTGGTCTGTATGCTGCTATGACCCAGAAGCTGGGAGATGGTGTAGATATCCACGCCCTGCTTCAGAAGGCGAGAGGCATAGGTATGGCGCGCACAATGGAAAGTGATTGGCTTGCTGGTAATTTGGTTATCAGCAAGCCATTTTTTTAGATGTTCATTCAGATGATGCTGCGAAAGACGGGAGAAATAGCAGAAGGGTTCTCCCTCATTTCCTTTTTTTGTATCATTTTCCTCTTTTGTATCTGAATCTATCATTTGTTTTTTTCTGATGCTTCGCAGTATTTCCACCGATTCCTTCGATAGCGGGATGTGGATTATGCGCTGCGTCTTCTTCATCTTTTTATGGATATAATAAACCCCATCTTCCTCCATGATGTCGTCGGAAGACAGGGTGAAGATGTCGCTTTCTCTAAGTCCTGTAAAGCAGCTCAGGCAATAGGCTTCCTTCACCAGAGGTTTCTGGCAAGGTGCCGCCACCAGTTTCTTCATTTCTTCATCAGAAAGCGTAGCCTTTTCCTTCTGAACTGGTTTTATATGATAAGAGGAGGGGAGAAGATGGAATGGATTCTCCTTCAGATAGCCCAGTTTTACAGCTTCCTGCAGCACGGATTTCAGGTTGAGAACCTTCTGCTTGATGGTGCTTTCCGATAGTTTCTTGTTTTTCTTCATATCATGATGCAAGTCGTTGGCATGGTAGAGATAGTCGATAAACTGCTTGCAGAATTCCACATCCACGTCTTTCAGCAGCATCTGGTCTGCCCCGTATTTCTCCTTTTGGTATTTCTCCTGAAAATTCTCCAGGTGCTTCACCATGGTAAGCACGCTTCCGCATCTTCCCTGATACGTTTTCTGTCCCGGTTTCAATCTATCCAAGGCATATTTTCTGGCAAAATCAATGAGTTTGATTCCCTTCTTGTCATTCATTATAAAACCTGCAATACATGCGAAACGATTCTTTAGTCCGAAAAAACTCATAGCCATGTCTCTTGAATAATTGATAGTTTAACTTTTTGCTTTTATTGTTTATTAAGAAGACAAAGGTATAGAGATAATTCCAAACCGCCAAATAAAAAAGGGAAAAAGTACTGGAAAACGTGAATTTAGTGATACTGTTATACGTTAACTTTATCGGGTGCAAAGGTAGGAAGATTTCTGAAATGACAATCATTTCAAAACGTGTTTAACACTTTATTAACTAAAATGTGTCAACTTTTCCTCAAATATGTTCAAAAAAGTGCTTTTTAGTTAAAGTTTGGGTGTTTATACAATAAATATCGGTCAGTTATCAGTCTCTTTTGTGGCAAAAGATAAAGTTAACGTATAACTGTATCGCAGTAAAAGTTGGCTTTTGGTACAGTTAACGTATAACTGTTTCAGCAGTATAACGTGCTGTACTGATAAAACGAATATGAAGCAAATTTGATTTTGGAATTCAAAGCTCAATAAACCAAGTCTATCTTTTTATAAAGAAGACAGGAAAGAAACTCAAGTATTAATTTATAAATCATTCAACTATATGGTATAATGCAAAAACGAAAGAAATGCGGAGATGGCAACAGGTTCTAAGAACAGCCTGCCACCGACCTTGAATGAGTGATAGTATAAAAAATGGTATTATATGGTAAAGAAAATAGTTATGGTTGTGTTGATGCCGACAACCCTGTTGGCGAACGCATACGCCGCTTCCATACAGGACAGCCTGCGGACCACGATATATTTCCGCCCAGGCTACTCCCTGCTGGAACTCTCCTATAGAGACAATGCCGCCAACATGAAGGCACTGACTCAGGGAATCCAGACCATCAAAGGCAATCCGTGCGTGCAACTGCAACACATCAGAATCCTTTCTGCGGCATCGCCCGAAGGTAATTCGGCACTCAACAAGAGAGTGGCGAAGCGCCGAGGTGAACGCCTGCGCGACTACCTGAAGGAAACATTGGTGCTGCCCGACAGTATCTTTACCGTTTCCTCAGCCGGAGAAGACTGGCAAGGCCTGGCTGCCCTGATAGCCAAGGAAAAGACCCCATGGCGAAACAAGGCTCTCCAAATCATCCGCCACACCCCCGAATGGGTAACCCGCAACGGAAAGGTGGTGGATGGAAGAAAGCGCCAGCTGCAAAACCTGGATGGCGGCAAGGCATGGAAATACATGCTCGACAACCACTTCTACACCCTTCGAACAGGAGCCGTTGTAGTATGCGAGGTTAAAACCCTGGCAGCCGAAAGCACCCCTTCAGCAGCCGAAGCCAGCCTGGAGCAAGCCCGCCCCGAGCCTGCCTCCCAGTCTCCTTCCTCGCCCCCGTTCCCTGCGAATCCATCGCAGGTCCACCCTTCCACCGAATCCCAGGCGCCCCCAGTCGCCTCCTATTTCGCCCTGAAATCCAACCTCCTCTATGATGCCCTCCTGGTTCCGAATCTATCCCTGGAAGCAAGCATCGGCAGCGGCTGGACCCTAGGCGCAGGCGGAATGCTCGCCTGGTGGAGCAAAGACGCCAAGCATCGCTACTGGCGCATCTACGGCGGCGACCTGGAAATCCGAAAGTATTTCGGAACCCTCGCCAAGTCCAAGCCCCTGCAGGGCCACCACCTCGGCATCTACGGCGATTTCCTCACCTACGATTTCGAGTTCGGAGCCAAGGGCTACCAGAGCAAGGCTACCTATGCCGCAGGCATCAAATACGGCTACTCCCACCCGATAGCCAAGCGCCTCAACCTCGACTTCGCCCTGGGAATAGGCTACCTCCATTCCAATTACAAAACCTACGTGCCGAGGGATGGATGCTACGTCTACCAGGAAACCAAGAAGCGAAAGTGGCTAGGCCCAACCCAGGCAGAAATCTCCCTGGTATGGCTGCTCGGCAAAGGAAACACCAATAAAAAGAAAGGAGGTAAGAAATGACAAAAGGCTATTATCATAAACAGATATGGTATCTCTTCCTCAAGCTACTGGCATGCATGGCATTCCTCATCCTCCTGATAGAATTCCTCACCTCGTGCGAGCACAAGGATCTCTGCTACGACTATCCGCATCGCCAGAACGTAGAGGTAACCTTCGACTGGAGCGAAGCCCCCGACGCCAACCCTTCCACCATGAGTCTCTATCTCTATCCGGAAAACGGCGGAGCACCGCAGCGATATGAGTTCACCGACCGCAACGGAGGATGCATCTCTGTAGCCGCCGGCACCTACGATGCCATCTGCGTAAACAGCGACAAGGAAACCCACCGCATCAACGGCAAGGAAACCCGCAAGACCTTCGAGGTTACCTCGGCAGAAACGCGAGTGCTCCAGCGACTCCTGGCAAGCATGGCGCAGTCGGCACCGAGAGCCACCGATGGCAGCAAGGAGAGGGTAATGTCAGAGCCAGAAATGCTCTGGAGTGCCCATGCCGAGCGCCTGGTGATAAAGACCAACGGAGAGAAATCGTTCATCACGCTGAAGCCGAAGGCGAGAGTGAAGCACTGTTCGGTAGAAATCAAGAACGTGCAGAATCTGAGAGGAGTGAAGGCGATGAGCGCCAGCATCTCAGGTCTTTCCGGCGGCTGGTTTGCCGGCATCGACGAGTTATCCTCAGAAAAGGTAACCATCCCATTCCCGGTAACTGTGGATGTAGCCAATTCCAAGGTAACGGGCAGCGTGAATGTCTTCGGTCATTGTCCCATCCAGCCCAACAAGCACATTCTGATGGTCTACGCCCAGCTCAACGACGGCAGCAACTGGTATTACGAGGACGACGTCACCGACCAGATTCACGACCCGGAGCAGAAGGACGAGACGCACATCAAGATTGAGCTTGACAAGCTCCCGTTGCCGAAGCCGAATCCCGGAACGGAAGGCGGTCTTCAGCCGAGCGTAAGCAAATGGAACGAGATTTACATAGATATAAAGATGTAGAAAATTTGGAATTTCCCTTGTCATAGGAATCTTTCATAACAAGGATATTCTCTATCATTAATGAAATAAAAAACATAGTATTAATTTTTTAAAAGTATTAATTATGAAAAAAGCGTTTTACATGATGGCCGCAGCTGCCATCGCCCTGTCTTCTTGCTCTTCTGAGGAGACCACAGATGTTGCGAAGAGTTCTGCTATCACTTTCCGTCCTACAGTCGGCTTGAACAGCCGTGGTGTTGAGATGACAACTAATGACCTCAATGAGATGTGGGTTACTGGTTTCTATCAGAAGGCAGATGAAGTTTATTTTTCTGACTTGAAATTCACAAAGGAGAAAGGTAGTACTACGAATACTTTCATTCCAAGTGCTCCTGTTTTCTGGCAGGAAGGTAGAACCTACAAGTTTGTTGCCATTTCACCAGCTAAGTCTGAATGGCCTACAGGTCTTACTATTACAAGAGACGCGGTTACCTGTGAGAATTTTGAGCCTAAGACTGATATTCTTGCACAAAAGGATATGATTATTCAAGCAGTTGAGGCTAATAATGATCAGTGGGGAAAGCAACTTGAGTTGAACTTCAAGCATATTCTTTCTCAGATTCAGATTAAGGTTAAGAATGGAAATGAGAATCTTGTTTACAACATCAAGGCTGTCCGTATTAATAGTGTTGTAGGTAAGAAAAAGCTTACTTATACTACCACAACAAATTCCAGTACTTGGGAGGATATAGCTGGTGTAACAAGCAACACACAGTATACATTGACTTATGCCAATCCATATAAGTTAGATGGTAAAGATCTTACAGATTTGACATTGACATCAGAAGATGCTACAGTAGAAAATGGTGGTGGTGCTATGCTTATTCCACAAAGCGTTACTGCATGGGATGGAGCCAAGGTAGATGATAATACTCCTTATACAGGTGGAACTTACATTTCAATCTATCTGAATGTGAAGATGGCATCAGGTAACAAGTTTATGTATCCTGCAGGTGCGCAGGGAGATAAGACCTATGGTTGGGTTGCAATACCAGTTCCTGCAATAAACTGGGAAGAGGGTAATAAGTATATCTATACCCTCGATATGTCCACAGGTTGTGGTAAGGTAGACCCTGTAGATCCAGGTGATAACGTTAATCCTGGTGGTAAGAAAGACCCAGACCCAAATGCTCCTAAGGATCCTGAAAAGGGTGATAACATCTTCGGTAAGGCAATCAAGTTCACTGTTAAGGTTGATAAGTGGACTTCAAAAGCACAAGACAAGATCGACATGTAATTATTATATATCATATTCACAATCGAATTGGAGAATTTCCCCCTCTTATGGAGCCTCGGAATTCTCCAATTCCTTTAACCCCCATTGGCGTAAAACAATAGAAAGAAACCATTATGATGAAGAAAACTTATAAAAGCAGTTTGTTGGCACTCAGTGTACTCGCATCCTTTACGTCATGTTCAGAAAGCGAATCACTGCAGCAAGCCAATCTATCAAAAGATAAAATCACGTTTCATGCAACGCTCGACAACAGCTGGAAACCCATGTCTCCCGCTTCCTCTTCACGTGCTGCCATAGCTGCTGCCACCGAGAAGGGTCCCATCGTCGTGCCAACTCCTTTCGGAAAACCCCTCTATCTCCACTCGGTAGTGCAGGAAACAGCAGACTTACAGCAGGCTGCTGCAACAACCCGTGGCGCTATGCAGGAGGGTACAACCCTGGGTAATACCTATTATAATAATAGCTTTGGCGTAACTGCTATTTATAAAGATAATGGTACAAATAAAGCCTTATTTACAAACCAAAAAGCCTCTAAAAACAACGAAGATATTTGGGAAATCGAGGACAAGACAAATAGCAGATGGCCATTTGATGCCCTCGTCTCTTTCCATGCCTACGCTCCTTTTTATGATGCCACTGATGGTATGTGGAGCGTCACTACAGATGCAGAAAAAGTAAAAACAAAGATTAAATATACGGCAAAAAACGGTGAAACAGAGATTCCTGCTCAGCCCGATATTATTGTAGCTACCAATGCCGAATCACGCAGCGTATCATCAGATGATAAGGCTGTAGAGCTGAAGTTCTCTCATGCCCTTACTGCCGTGAACTTCGCTATCAGTAAAGATTTGACAGAAATCTTCCAGACAGCCACTGATGGCTCCAAGCTCAAGAGAATCACATTAAGCGGTATTCCGAATGAAGGTACCTGCGAGCTGACAGCCAAAGCAGGTGACCCACAGACTCCTTCTCAAACCTGGACATTCGAAACAGAAGCAAATGGAAATAAGAAAACAGGTAGCTACACCTTCCTGCTTGAGGATAAGGATATCAAAGTTGGAGAAAGTTATGCGCTCACTTCAAACGAAGACAAAAATATCCTGATGATGATTCCGCAGGATTTGCAGGGAACAAAAGCCCAGTTAACTTTCGTATTAGATATAAAGGGTAAAGGTGATCAGACATTCACCTTTGATTTGAGCAATCAGACCTGGTTGCCAGGAACCTCCGTCACCTACAAGCTTTCAGCGAGTGCCATCAATCACTTGGAGAAAGCCGAGGTTAAATTTCCAGATTCATGGAAGGATACAGAGCAGGCAAAATATTCCTATCCAAAGACTGATTTTAATGAAGGCGAGTCCATCGGTCTTTATGTAGTGAATTCCAATAATGCAATAGAGGGAGAGAATCTGAAATGTGTTAAGCAGGTGGATGGTTCTTGGAAAATAGGAGACGGTAATACGAAGTATTTGAAGCTGAAGGGTTACAAGTATTTCGCCTACTATCCATATAATGCAGCTGATCCTACTGTAGATGTAAAGAAAGATAATGCAGATGAGTTCTTTAAGGATATGATAACAAACTGGAACCCTGTAAAAGAACAGAATACAGAAGATATTCTTCTTAAGCAGGATCTTCAGGTAGCTGAAGGCGTTATAGATGGTGATGCCGCAACGCTTACATTCAATATGGCTCATAGCATGGGATTGGCGGTCTTGAATCTCAAGTCAAAAGAGGTTCCTGAGAAACGTACATTCACGACCAATAATTTTACATACTATCATACAGAGCTAGAGGGACGTGTTACTACAGAGCCTGCTGCTTCAGAATATACTGATGCTACAGCTAAGCACTCAGTTGAAGCTTCTTCAGAATTCAAAGGTAATATTCCTTTTATGGCTCAAACAACAGATAAGCGATACGTACAAATAGTAAAACCGAATGTGGCAGCCACTTTTAAGGCAGAAGATGAAACAGATAAACCACGTACAGCATGGGGAAGTCTTAAGTCATATTCATTCAATGTGGATAAAAATCAAGTAGTATCAAAGGATATCACTTCAGATGCTGATTTCTATTATCTTGCTCGTCTTTTCTCATTCAAGGGTTCGACAGAGTCTTTTACGGTTCCTGTTGATGGAACATATACCTTGGAATGCTGGGGAGCAGGAGAAAAACAAGGAGGTAAATCCCGGGGAGATTATCAGGCACAAAAAGATCAGGTTCTCTATATCTGTGTAGGTGGTAAAGGAACAGTTGGTGATAGGGCCCAGATAGGAATTGGCGGCTATAATGGTGGCGGAAATGGAGGAACGGCGGTAATAAATGACAAGGGTCAACCACTTAAACGTGGTGACGGTGGCTGTGGTGCTACTCACATTTGCCTGGAAGACGGAGTTTTAAGTAAATTAAAAACTGCATACGAACAAAATCGTTTATTAATGGTAGCAGGAGGTCAGGGTGGAGCTCAATATCCCACAGGTTCTGGCCCGTTTGGTGGAGGCAGGGAAGGAGGTAAACCTACCAATAGCGCTGGCCAAACATTTGATGCAGCAAATCAAAGCAAAGGTTTTGCCTTTGGTCTAGGTCAGACTGGTCGCAATGGTACTAAAAAAACTCAAAACGGTGGAGAAGGTAACGGTGGTGGCGGCGGCGGCCTGTATGGTGGCTATTCACCCCAAGCACAGGGTAGTAAAACCAATTGTCCGGGTGGCGGTGGCAGTGGTTATGTCAATACAAAACTTCTTAATGTTAATGCTAAGACAATTGCCGGTAATCAATCCTTCCTGTCACCTTCGGGCGTATCAGAAACGGGACATGCAGGTCATGGTGCTGCTCTGATAACATGGCTTCCGTAGCGTCCATAGCGCTGGATATGCCCATCCCCCGTTAGGCGTCCCGGCGGATTTGCAATCCGCCGTCAAAAAATGACCTAACCTCTTTATGCTCTGGGGATTTGCAATCCCCAGCAACCAGGCTGTT